>Ga0315312_1001468_pt1 | contig 18214 bp, 19 predicted proteins | sample TDP7_MG_FD_203629 | JGI IMG/M metagenome (GOLD analysis project Ga0315312, IMG submission 203629) | Freshwater sediment microbial communities from Lake Towuti, South Sulawesi, Indonesia - TDP7 | ecosystem: Environmental > Aquatic > Freshwater > Lake > Sediment | place: Indonesia: South Sulawesi... | reverse complement strand
CGCTCGGGGCCGACTCTGTTCTGGACGGCTCCGCTGACGAACCCTTCTCGGCCGGGTTTCTCGTCCTTTCGGAGCTCAGGAACCATTGTCTTGAAGGCGGTGTCGTACTCGACGAGCGCCCACGGAACCGACAGTTTCTCCCAGTTGTGAACAGACGCAGACTGAAGGAACATTCTGTCAGTGTTGGGTATGTTTTCGAGCGCTTCGTTTGGAAGGTCAAGCTTCCACATACGCTCCCGACTGCAGATGCGAACTAGTTGTCGCCGGAAGTCTCGGGCGGCTGTGTCCTTTGTGAGGCCGATCAGGAGAACGGGCTTCTTCCAGCATTCCTCGATGATCATGTTGAGGCAGAAGAGGGTCAGGAACGCCACGTCCACAGTCGTGAGCCAGGTTGGCTTGCCGGCTTTCGTGATCATCATCGGGTTCGGCCGCTCAGCCAACGGCTGGTCAAGAAACAGGCGATCGCCGATCGTGCGTGTGAGTTTTTTCATTCGCTCCCAACTATCTCGATATTCCTGCTTGAGAGCGTAGCTGGAGCCTACTAACTCGACTCGATCAGCCTCCACGAGACCATCGAGTATTCTCTTCGCTCTATGCCTGCACTCGTCGTGCTCTATGCCAAGCCGGTCGCAGAGTTGATCAACTGTAAGCGAGTTTGCGTTTTCGAGTTCGTAGAGGAGCCGGGGCCTGAGGTAGTCGCCCCTCGGCGGCGGTAGGTCTAGTTGCTTGTTGATGAATCGGTGGCGGCAGTAGATCATCTCCTCCATCCGTACCGGTTGACCGTCAAGGTCGTAGCCGCACAAGCCTGACTTCTCCTTGAGCTTTCTACCGTAGGCGGTGTCGCTGATGAGGGCGGAATGTTCGCCTGAGAGCGTCCGGTCCATGAGCAGGATGCGTACGTCCTCGTCGGCGACGAGCCTGTACGCCAAGTAGAATTCTGAGAATGACATGATCCAGTCGGCGATGCGTGAATTGTCGAAGACGGCCTCGTCGTCGAGCGGTTTCTTGCTGTCGAGGCTATCGATCATGGGGTCAACGTCTGGTACCTCGTTCACGTAGAGCGGAACACAGCTTGAGATGCCCCGACCGCTCTCCAAGAGCTTGCCAGCGTGCTCAACTGACGGCGGAGCGTCTTTGTGGAATGTTACTTCTCCTGACGAGACGTAGGCGCCGCCGAAGAAGATGATCAAATCGAACATATTGCGAGCGTACTCGGTTCCGTCCACGGCGGCGAACTTCACCCGCTCGGAACCGAACAGCCTCAAGGCGGTCTCATGAGCACGTCCCGGGCTGAAGTCGTTGACAATTAGGCTCGAGAGGAGCGTGTCGTAGACGTCGCTTGCAGAGGAGAAGCGTTTATTGTAGTCGGATATCCGATCGAGCGCCCCGGCTTTCAGAAAATGCCCTGCACGTTTGATCTGGCTACTCAGGTGGGAGGTTTCCATTTCTGAAAGCCTGGGTGACATGTCTCCGTCACACTCGCGTCTTATCTGGAATGAGAGATCACAGCGTTGCTGGGAGAGACTTGTCATCAGCCTGTATTTAATGCGGGCTCACGAGTGAAACTTCTCAGCCGACGGTTCGACCAATAGCCAGCCTCGAGTCTGACGACATCTCCCTAGGCGTCAAACACTTTTCGCTAGCTGTCTCCACTCTCACGCGGCCGCTCACGGGTTTTCCACGACGCCAAACGGTTTGTGGCAGGAGGCTGTATGCGCCAGCGCATACAATTCGTCGAAAAGGCAAGGTACGCCCGAATCGTGGCGAGGATTCCTGCAGACCTTGAGCGAGCCTGCAGTCGTCTCTCCAAGAGCGAAGGCTGGGAGCTTGGCGACCTGTACCGTAGCCTGATTCTGCTCGGAGCTTGCGGGTCATATCTGACATTGCGCTCGCGTAAGCCCTCGCCGCCAGATAGCCGCTTTTCAGGCGTGCTGGAACGATACTTGGGAGGACGGGCATACGCTCCTAGAACCGGAAGACGCTCGAAAATCATGACCGCCTACCTGCCAGTAGGCGTCGCCCGCTCGCTGGGCCTGTATTCCAAGCTCACATCGAAGTTGCCTTCGCATGTGTACACGCGTTTCCTGCGGGCAGGTCTCCTGATCTACCTGACGTGCGAGCAGCGTTTGGCTGAAGCGCTCGGAGCAAGCGGCCTCAGAGTCAGCGCGGATACGAATGATGAAAGGAGGTGAGATGCTTGACGGAGCAGCATTTGAAGGAGTTCATTCGCATCGTGGATGAATGGATTCGCCTGTACAGGTCCGTGGGAGTTGCGGGGCGACTGCCTGGAACCGAGAGACGAGCGGAGCTTGAGAAGATCATGTGGCAGGCTCTACAGGAGATCGTTGAATACTCGAAGACTGAGGAAGCCGCCAAGAACGCAGAGGAACGGCGACAGGTCATGGAGCTACTGAATCATGCCGTGAGAGCTGAACTTGCAGTGCTACACGAGCAGGACGCTTTCTACGTCCAAGACCTGATCGACAAAATTGAGACTCTCATGCGAGAATACGAGAAGAAGAAAAAGGCTACCGAAACGTAAGCTCCCACATAGGAAGATAGGCGCGAGTCCAGATTTCGACCTCCCTCAGCACGAAACCTCACGACCGATGAAACCCTCACGTCCGGCTGCCGGTTCAAATTCGGATGCCCTCACCAGCCTACCCCGCCGCCGCCCAAATTGTGCCTCTCCTGACTCCTCCAACTGAGTGACTCCCACCAATCGCCTCCTCTCCTACTCCAATAGTCCGAAGCTCAACTGGCAGTCCTGTAAATTACAAGAATAGGCGAGCGGAACGCCTGAACATCACGCCTCAACAAAGCGCCAAACCAAACCACTCAACAGCCAACACAGCAAAACCACAACAACCGACAACAAAACCAAACTTTCAACGGTGGCATATCAATCGGTCATAACGCTAACCTATAGAACTCGACTGTCCCGAGAATATCTCCGCATGTTAGATGATGAATCAAGAAGAACCTATCGCAAGATGTGGCTAGTGCACGACAACACCTGTGGGAGTAATTTCAGCATGATACAAACTGAAATGCCGTCCCAACGAACGCTTGCCTATCGATCGCCTACCTGTCGTTCTTTCTCTTTTGGCCTCCCGATCCGGTTCATTCTCAATCCGGTTGAAGATCCAGCGCCCGGTATCCACTGCTTTTTGTGCTTGGCCACGTTCATTACGACCAATTCGCTTGCCTCGATGAACAATTGAACGCCTTAGTTCTCTCGTCGTTTTCAGTTCCCTGTCTAGATGATGAGGTAATTTGCGACGACTAAGCTTCTGATACTGGCGGAGTCTACCCGGGAAGTCGTTCTCTGAAGCTTTGAGTCTCTCTTCTACATCAGGCAACGGATGCTTCTTCAGAAGCTCTTGCCGTAACGCAAATTCCGTTTGAGCCTCAATGGCAGTGCAGATCCTCCGGACCGCGTCAGAATAATCTCCACGTTCCATGAAATTCAACGCATCCAGCAACTCGAATTCACCTGCGCTCGGTTGGGCACTCAACGCGCTCTGTAGTTCTGACGGCTCTATCAGCGTGTATGGCCTCAAGTCGAATTCAGCATAGTCCTGAAGAACTATCCTGACAAAACCAGTACCAGACGCTACGAACCATATGGGAACATCCCAAGGGCTAAGCTCATGAGCAAAGTAGTCATAAGTTGCAAGCCTATATTGTTGTATCAGGCGATCCACAATATCCAAGTGCGCCTCACAGAAAGACTGGAGATAGTATTGTGCCGATCTCTTTCTCTGGCCTTTATCTCTAGAGGCCAAGATCACATTTCTGTCGCATTCTGAACGAATGCGAAGGACTGTTTTGCATTTGCGGCTCATGATTGGCGCTTTGCTCTTCTTGATCGCCTTCTCCACATCAGGACGGAGTCTCTGAGGTGGACCAACATAGAGACACGTGGATTTGGAATCACGAACGGCGTTGAAATATAGCTCTACGTAATTATCTCTAACGTCTACTAGGAATTCATGACCGTTAACTTCCACATGTTGAACGCAATCAGGAACCATTAGCCAGTACGGCAGCTCGACATACAACTCAACAGGGACTGTTGCGGCTGGAATCGATGTCTTCTCGACTGATTTCGGTCGAACATCGCTCAGGCTATTCATCATCTACCATACTGGAATTGGCCTCCACCTCAGACATAAGTTGTTCCTCATCAGAGGCAGGTGAAGACGATCTACGACAGTTCAGCATGGGTTCATCAGTGAACACATATGCCTGCCAGCGCAAGAGACTGTGGCACAGAAGCACTGAAACGCTGAGACTTGAACTGATCAACGTCGGCCTGAATCAACGAGACGGCAAGTATTCGATCAATCACTTGACGGCGTAAGCCCGTAACAGTTTCTCGAGAAGGAAAAATCCGCTTCTCGTCGGCACCCTCGACGAGGTCGAACGGCAGTATTGTTGGGATGGAGTAGCAGGGCACGTCAACTACTATGTGCAGCAGCTTGGGCCCAGTTTGAGGAGGGTAGCGGGAGATGAACAGGGGGTCGTCGCCGGATAGGCTGGTGCGCACACACACAGACCCGACAACGACATCCCTGATATCGTTGAGCATCTCAAGTAGTGTTTCTTCATCGCGGCAGGCGTCGATAAGAACCTGCTTGAGCTAACTCTTGACGGTTGACTTCCATTTCATCGAGAAGTCCACCGCGTCGCTGATCGAGTTCAGAGCGTCGCTAGGTTCGGCAAACGCAGACATGTCATGCGAAAAGTAGTTTCTCGCCTTCCTCGCGGCTCTGAGAAAATTGTCTTTCAGTTGGTCCTTGACCAAGCCGCTCTTGACAAGGTAACTGACCTTTTCTTCGTCGGTTGCCCCTTGGAGACAGCTCAGTACGTATACTACACTCTTTCCCGCCAGCAGCGCTGACGCTAGGAAGTGAGCGCTCTCGTACTCCTCGACAGCCAACATCAAATGTTTGAAAAGGTTCGCATTGAAATCTTCAAGGGGGGCTATCTGCTCCCTCAGGGCGTTCATCTTGTCTCTTTCTATCGGAGGGATTCGACTTGCGAGTGTTCGGAGAAATGCCAAAGCTGTCGCACAGCTGATTTTCAGTCGATCTGCAATCTGCACGTACTCAGAAGCTTGCAACCCTCCTCGGCACTCCATGTACTCAGGTCGAATCTTCGCATTAGGAGCAATCGTGAGGAACTGAATTCTTGCATTCTCATAGCTAGATACGAGGGCCTGTAGGCGATAGGTCCTCCCAGAGAGGCTCTCCACGGCTTCCTCCACGGCAGGTTCGACGGGCAGACCTGCTCCCACTTCTGGGTATAGGTTTGCAGCCATATGTTCTATCTTTTCGAACTTTGCTATCAGGGCCTGAACGTCTGCATCAAGGGCCATGCCCAGTCGTGGTGAATGTGCCAGCGGCTACTAATATGGTTCCTTCTAGGATGGCAGAGAGAACGCGATAGGCCAGTCCTAGGCGTAACTGTAGAAAATCTGAAATCGCTGATCGAAGAGAGAGGACCGTTGCCGGCTTGTATCTAGATGTCCTCTGCTGTAGCCGCTCTTGTTGAAGAACTGACCAAGACTGCATTCTCAGAGGAGATTTTGCGTCTTGTCAGAACTAGAACTCTACGGGAAAGGCCGATTGTTCGAGCAATGCTCGCATCTGGTTCGACGTTGCTCCTGATTGGCTTCGGGGTGTATTGGGCTGCATTCGCCCTTTCTGAAATTGGAATCTTGCTTACGGCAACTACTGCGCTTGCTTCGCTCGTAATCGCTTTTGCGCTATCTGCAGTTGGTGGAGTCTTGATCTCTTTATCCTATGGTAGAACGGGAAAACTGATTCCGGGCATTTCTCTTGGTCTTCGAGTTGTGGCATTCTTGTTTGTGCTGGCGTACATGCAATGGTTGGTGTCAGAGATCGGTTTGCAGTATCATTCGGCAATTCTCGCAATACTCCTTCTATTCTCTACAGTGCTAGCCTTGGGTCTCCGCAGCATTCACAGCGATCGTGATGAAGACGTCAAGCAGCTACCTTTGCGCTCCAAGATATCCATTGTATTCACAGAAGGCATAAAGTGGTTAGTTCTTGGAGGCTCCTCCGTTCAAAACCAGGCAATCTCACTTGTTGTGGCGCCCTTCCTGCTCCGCTTCAGGGAATTCTCGGTCTGCGTTCCACTTTCGGAGATGCAGGTAGTGTTGGAGCAGGCGGGTCTGTCCCTGGCCACATTGACGATATCGCCCAGGCGAGTCGAAAGCGGTGATTCGTACGAATACGGCGTTTTTCTTTTCATGGGACCCGCTGCAATACCGATCGTGTCGGTTTGGAGGAATCGAGTACTTGTCATCATACCCAAGGTCCGCTTCTTTACTGAGCTGGCTAGGAATCTCCTGTTCCGTCTTGAACTACTGGAGAAGGCGCAAGGCAGACTGAGTCTGGATGCTGTTGTTGTTATTAAGCATCTTTCAAATGAGTTGGCAATGATCGATTCTGATATCTTCCTGCAGACTAGGCATTCTGTCCAACGTTTCTTTCGCATGACGTTCTTCCAACTTCGTCTGGAGGGCGAGCCCGAGGGTCTTCGCGTCAACGACTTCTTCTACGCGCTCCCGACAGTGATGGAAAATATTGGCAACGCACTTGTCATACACATGAAGAGTAGAAGGGATTATTCCAGCCATGAAGCCTGTAGCCTTAGAGTGAGGTATTCGCAGAAGGTCATGATAGACGATCGGAAAATCCACATTCCGATTCTCTTCGATGCTTCAATGACGATCGGGCGAGCACGATTCCAGGTGAAAGCTCTCGACAGTCAGATAGTCGGCACTCAGCCCCAGGGCAGTCGCATGTCACCAAGTGAGCAAATAGTTGTCTTCGAGGACATGGAACCTGGGAGAACGAAAGAACTCTTGGTTACTCTTGGTGATAAGTAGTGCAGATTCGTGTGACTAGAATCAGTTTCTTGTCAAAGCTCAGTCCAGTCCAAGAGATGGAAGACAAGGTCGCCGTTGGACGTCCTACTCTGAAGGGGGACGCAACTGACAGGAAGTCGGTTTTCTGGAGATACTATCTCCTTTTCCCTAGTGAAGAAGCCAAGAAAGAAACCACCTTCGGAGAAGTTGACAGGTTTCTGACGACTGAAGAGGGGTATTCAGCAGGTTTAGTACTTGAGGGCTACGCGATTCTTCCTCATGATTGGACTGACTCCGACGAAACTCTAGTTGACAGGGGTGTCAGGAAGGTACTGTTGGATCTACTAGGAGTATGTGGCTACGATGTCGAGAAACTAAGAAGATACTACCTACGATAGCTTCCAACAGTTGTTGCAGGAGCCGTTCCGTTGGATAGCTGATGTGACGGTGATGGATGCCTTGGAGTCTGGAGTGTTGGATTTGCCGGATTTCTACTTTACGGGTGACGACTACAGATACCGGTTCGAGCCAGAAGCGAAACAACGGTTCCTAGGCTTGCTACGTGAACGGTTCAGTTCGGCAGTCAGCTACAGGCGTCGTGCGTTCAAGTGGGATACCGTGATTGAGCAGAAGACCGTCGAGCTGGTAGGCTGGATTTCTCGGAGCCCGCTCCTAAGCTGATGAGAACTGATGGCCAAGAGCTTAGGAGACGAATCCTCAGCCTCTCTCAGTCAGATGCGAGCAGGTTCGGAATCGAAAAGAGCACCTGTACTACCTTCGAAAGAAAGCTGCAAATCGGTATCCATTCAAGACCTACGCAAAGGTACGGGATAGGCTGACAAAATGACTCTGGACGAGCGACTTTACCAGAGGCTGCAAGAAATTGTTGAGCGCCAAAGTCTCGCACGGTTTGATAACATCATGTTCCTCGCATATCCTTTGCTCATTGCGACATCAACGCTGCTCGTGAGTATGGTCTGGAATTATGCGGCTCTAGAGAAGTTGCACATCTTTGGTCAGCCCGCCCGAGACGTTCTCATTGTCTCCATCGGCTTCCTCCTTGTCGTCGCAGTGCCTTCTTTCTTCGGATTCCTTCTTGCATACATGAGGGACAACATGCCTGGCCGGCTGTTAGCATATGCCCGGTTTCTGTTTGTCTGCGGAGTGCTGCCAATATTCTTCGCTGTATTACCTGCAGCCCTGAGTCTACACGCTGGATTAGGGGAGCTGAAGGTGCCGTCGCAATTGTGCAATCTGATGATATCCGTTCCCCTAGTCTTCTCGGCTGCTTCCTTGTGGGTTGTTTTGGTCTCCCGGGCGTGTCTGCGTCTTCTCGGTTGGTTCGAGCAGAATGTTCCAACTCGCTTTGTGAGCGTTCGCCATTCTGACCGCTTCTATCAAAATTGGAGTTACACATTTTTGATTGGGGCCAAATTCGGCTTAGCAGTATGTTGTGTGGTATGGATTCCCGTCACAGCATTGCTGCTGACGCGCAACGGCCTGTCTCAGGTCGCATTCAACAATTTACTTTCGCTGGTCGGTTTGATTGGAGTTGGGGTATTGGTTTGGCCGGAGAAGTAGCGCACGTGAGGGTCTCCGTCAGAAGTTTTCTTGTGTGTGCGCACCAAGCGACCCGACGACGACCAACTCCTCTCCTACTTCCCTCCTCTCACGAGGGTTCAAATTGAACTGTCCGCATTAAGTGACTCGACGACCGTTCTGAGCATCCCGGTGGGAAAGAAGGAGTACGACTATCGTTTTGCTTGGTGATCCTTGAGAGATGACTCCTCCTATGCAGTTCATATGGAGTTCACGACACCCGGACATCACCTAGCAGGTTGCCTCATAGAATCTCTGTAGGCCACACAGCTGAATGCTCTTTCGCCAACTCCTTTCAACCGGTGCCGATCACGGCTCGGAACGAAAGGTATTTCGTACGGGTGAGACTATACAACATGGTTTCTCCTATATGCACCGAGAGTTCAGAACTCTACTAGGAAATGCAACGGGACAACATCAATTCGTCATGGCATTGAACGTCGATGTCCGAGGTTTCTCCTCGTTTTGCAGAGATGTCGACTCTCCTCAGGCCGTTCTATTCATAAAGAAAGTCTACAGGAAGTTGATCGAAGAGTATTTTCCTAACGCGTCATTCTTCAAACCTACCGGTGATGGGCTGCTCATAACCATTCCATATACGGAGAAAGACGTCCAGGAAAACGTAGCTGAAACAATCAATACGTGTCTGCGAGTCTTGAAAGACTTTCCATCATTTTGTACCGGGGACCCGATGATACGCTTTGGCGTTCCGACAGAGATTGGTATCGGTGTATCTATGGGGCCGGCCTGTCAAGTCGTCTCCGACGGAAAGACACTGGACTATTGCGGGAGGGCACTCAATCTCGCTTCTCGCCTCATGGACTTCGCGAGACCAAGCGGCCTCGTATTTGACGAGAGTCTGGACGTGAACTTGCTTGATCCAGAATTGCTACAACCTTTCTTGCAAGACCGCGTGTACCTCAAGGGTTTGGCAGAAAACAAGCCCATAGACATCTATCACACACCAGACACCAAGATAGACGACCGAAGCAGACAACCAATACATAGGCCAAGAGAGATTCAGCGAGCCATGACATTGAGAAAGATCAAGCAGTCCTTGAATGTCGCACCGAGGATACGATTCACGCTTCCCAGCGAGCCTAAGACTGTTGAGCAGATTGAGATGTGGGTCTCATGTCCCGCGATGGTGAGCGGAAGGGAGATCGGGGGAACAGTCAACTTTCCGCTCCATGTTCAGTACGAACTACCAGCAGGAAAGCCATCCCTAATGATCAACACCAAACGACTACTAAGCAAGCTAAAGCTTGCAGGAACGAAGGATAAGCATGAAGTCAACTTCAGGGCGCACTACGAAGAGAAATGAAGTTGGGCTCAGAATCACGTTGGGCGGAATTTGAACGCTTGATTGGTGCTACTTTCGGTGCGTGACGGCCATTTCTGATCAGTCTGTTGGCATGTCCGCGTCGGTCTGTCGTTTCTGATGTCTCTGAAGATTTCCAGTAGCGTTCGTTCATCAGGGCATGTCTAAAGGAGAGAAGAGGTTGTTCGCTCGACATGCCTTCATCCCACATACGTACCCTTCAGAGTGTGGGCACGGGAATTTGAACTCTCATGAGAGGAGGGGGTCAAGAGAGGAACAGGAGGGATGTCTTTTCGTCGTCGGGTCCCTTGGTGCGGGCGTCGTAATTTGAACCCTCATGGGAGGAGTTGTTTTTTTGTGTGTGTGCGCATATGTAACGTGGACTGCTCTTCTGCTACCGTCTAGTTGGTTGTCTTCGATCTCTGCTATATCCTATGCTCCTTTTGATGAGGGGTAGCAGCACGCCGTGCCTCGTCTTTCCCACAGTCGCGTATTAGCGCTCGGTGGCGCATTCTGACGAACGAGTGGAGGCGAGGCTTCCACACTCACACCAAAGAACCCGGATGGTTCACGCACACTACCGGTGGTTCAGCGTGCTACCCGATCCCTTTCCATCCGGAGCTAGGACCCTCACCTCCTCCGAATTCAAGTCTCGCGATCTTGCGTTCTGTCAGCCGCGGGTTCTCCCACTTCCAGTGCTCCCCGGTCTTGAGCATATGGTAGAGCATTCTTGTGAGTTTCCTCATGGTTGAGACGTGAGCAAGCTTTCCGGAGCCTGTCCTCTTCTTCACCGACGCGTAGTACTCTCGTATCGGTTCGTTGTGTTGCATCACCGTATCAACCATCACTGACAGAGCCCATCTGGCGATTGATGAGCCGTCCTTCGTCATCTTGCCTCTCCGCTTCACGTCTGCGCTGTCTCTGCTTGCTGGAACTATGCCGAAGAAGCTTGCCAGATGGTCATCCGATGGGAACCGTTCCACGTTGCCTATGAACGATGAGATAAGCGAGGCTAGGTAGTAATCGACGCCTGTTATGGTCATCAGGATCTTCACGTCATCACTCAGCTTCGCGTTCTCTCTTACGCTATTCTCAAGGGGTGTGCATTGTTTCTCGAGGAAGCGGAGCCTATCCATCATCGTGCCCAGAACCAGGTCTCGGTTATCGTTGAATCGCAGCGCATGAATCGCCTGTCTTCTCTTGGCTGAGAAGTTGTCTCCCGATCGTGGGAGGGAGTCGTAGACGCCCTCGCGCTTCAGGTAGCCTATCACGCTGTTCTTCAGTCGGCCTATCTCGACACCTAGCTTCACTCGCTGCACGAGCAGGTCTCTAACGATCTGCTCATCCTTATTGAGGAGATGCGATTCCGGGAGCATACCTGCCATGTGAAGCTTCGCTATCTTCAAGCTATCCACCCGATCATTCTTCTTCTTGCTTCTAACGATCCATGCAAGCGTCTTAGGATGCGCGACCGTGACATCATTGTATCCATGCATCCTGAGTGCTCTAGAGATTGGGTAAGCCATTATCGTGGACTCGAAGGCTACTCTGGCATTCTTTGGTACTCTGCTTGCAAAGAATGCGTAGCCTTCCTCGTTCATGGGGAACGTGAATCTATCCGCGACATCTCCGATCGGGGAGAGAACCGTAGCTAGGCTTTCTCTATCCCCTAAATCTATGCCGGCAACTATCGAGTTCATGCTGCCAACCTTCACCTTTCCTCTCTTCCTATCCGCCCTCATTCTTCTAGCCTCCATATTCTAGGCGGCAAGGCGACTCCATGCCTGACAAGGAGTCGCCCTGAGAAGAGTCAGCCCGTTACAATTCAGTCACACCAAGTGACCCGACGACGCATGACTCTAGAGCGACGACAGATGACATGCAACCAGAGCTTCCCCTTGCTCTTCATCACCTTCGCATGCGAATAGTCATAAACGACATCATTCAGTATCCTCGCAAAGATACGGAGGAGCCAAGAAAATCGATTGGGCGATGAGGCGACATTGAGTTACGAGTCGGAAGTGCGCCTCCGTGACGTAGAGAACCAGTTGTCAGACCTGATCGAGCGCCAACGCATTGGGAGATTCGATACGGTCGTCTTTCTTGCTTATCCTGCCATTCTCAGCGGCTTGGCGGCTCTGGCGAACGACGCACTGCAATTCGAGAACTTGCGGCGTATCCAAGTGTTGGGTCAGCCCGTGATCGATCTGATACTTGTTATGGCGATTATCTTCGCAGTCGGAATCGTGCGAAGCTTCGGCCATTTCATACCGGCCTTTCTTAGAGATGACCTAAGAGGTCGCATTTCATCTTGCTTGAGCATTGTCAACTGGAGTGTCTTCTTGCTCTACTTCTCTTCCAGTTCTCTCCTCATACTACCATTCGGGGAACTGGGTAAGCGATCCTTTGGTTATGATTGGATCGGGTTTCTAGTTTGGGCGATTTTCTCAGAGGCGTTTCGCGATGTTAGGCAAGGCCTGATTATAGCTTCTGCACAGGCAAGTGTGTCGTGGTTCGAGAAAAATACGCCCCGGAGACTAGATTTGGAGAGGCGTATAGGGACTCTGTCAGGCCCGGGTGCCGAATGGCGTGATCCTCTAATGCTGCGAAAATACACACTACCGCCCTCGGAGTCTGCATCATTTCACTTCATGTTGAGCAAGATCTCTGCGCTCATTGGTTGCGTAGTATACGGAGTACTACTCTTGCGTGCATTTGCGATTGAGGGGATCTCTGATACTCTCTATTTTCACGGATTCGCATTGACCGCTTTGATCATCATGATAGTCGTCCTGAGCCTAGGATCGATCAAAACTGCGCTCCGTCGTACACCAAAGTATCTGAAGAGCTTGTTCGATCCATAGCAAGATCCATCAGGTGGGCATTTATCGGAGTTAGACTGGTGTGGGCGTCGTAATTTGAACGCTTGATTTGTGTGTGTGGATAGGTTGGTGCGGGCATCCAAATTTGAACCCTCGAGGGAGGACTAGCTTGTTGGCGCTTCTGGCCGCGATTATCGAGATCTCGGCTACAGAGTCCGTTTGAGCAATGGTCTTGCAACGCCAAGAGCTACAGTGAACGGAACAAGCATCTCCACGACATAGGTGCTCATCCCCGCTTTTGGCTGATTTCTCGCTCTTTGAGTACACGGTGGGGGTCCACCCAAGTACACAGGATGATTCCCGTTTGAGCCTCTCGAAATTCCTGCTCGTGGCCGTCTACGTCTGTAGGATTCCTGTTGCTGATGCCTCAATTTGGGCCATCTATTGGTACAGGAGCGAGTATCTCTCCTTGTCGCAGTCGTTTCCTACGCAATATGGATGCCATCCTCGGTCGTGCAGTGTGTATTACAGCCAGCGTTCAGAGGACCTCGAGGACGATAGAAGGTCACTGACCTACTTCATCTGGCTGACTATCGATAGCGCTGCAATACTGCAAAATCACAAGGGGACCATGCATGGGAACCGCAGATGGCCAGATTCGGTGTCTCGACTTGCAAGGATGCTTAACGCAGATTTCCTACGATCTAGAATTGCTTTTTCGCCTTGGGAAACCGAGCTGGCGTTCTCTTGGGCTCAGGAACGGGAGGCAGGACCTCCTCCAGCTCATACTCTGAAGAACCAACGCCGTACTTCTCGCCGAGCCGTATCATGTTGTACGGGTCCTTGTAGGGCCCGTGGATCCTAGCGAGCGGGTGCAGCTCCGCGTCGTCGTTTATCTCAAGGCTCTGCGACACGTTCTCCTTCATCAGAGGCTTGTCAGCCAGCAGATCCAAGGTGGCCTTGTCTACCGCGACGATGTCCCTAGAGCCTAAAACGCCCAAGTCGGGAAGTATAGGTCCCGTAGTGAAGCCCCAGCAGTCGCAGTACTGGGTGATGTCGGTCGCCACGTTCACGAAGAACCTCTTGTCCGAGTCGAAGTGCGAGAGCACGAACTCGGTCGCTATGGTGTTTATTTCGGCGAACGAGAGGAAATTCTCCGGCCTTATCTGTATGCAGCCGTCCGTGTCGGCTGCGACGCATCTCATGCACTGATTACACTCGTCGAACTTGACGGTAAGGTTCCCGTCCTTGTACTTGATGGCGTCGAACGGGCAAACTCTGGCGAGTGTCTCGGCGTCTCTGGATCTCTCCTTGTCCCAGTAGGTGTCCCACAGCTGGGTATCATGCATCGCCCACCTGGTCTTCCGCGTAAAGCAGCCTAGGGCGAGGTTCTTGACGGCTCCGCCGTAGCTTACGCTGTTGTGTCCCTTGAAGTGGGCCAGGCCTACGATCACGTCCGCGTCCTTCACGTGTCCGCCCATCTGGAGTGTCTTCAGGCCTTTGTAGTTGACCTCCTTCTCAACGTAGTAGCCGTCGGTCGGGCCGGCGACGGGGAGTATCGGGCAGCCCAAGACCTCGGTGGTGTAACCCCTCTTGACAGCCCTGAGGTGTATCTCCCGCTCGCATCCTTCCAAGTGCTGCTCCATTATGTCAACGATGTAGGGTCTGCCGCCCGCGTCTCTTATGGCGTTGACAAGCCGTCCGACAAGGAATGGGTGCACCGTGGTGAAGCATACGTTGTTTCCCACGTTCATCTTGACTACTACGTCCCTGTCCCTGACAGCTTCCTTCAGCCCTAGCTTGTCGAGTATCATGTCGAACTTCGCAACAATCGAATGCTCCGTGGTTGCCGAGATAGACCTGACCGAGCCAAAATACACCCTAGATTTCGGGGACATGGCAGGCGTCTCTCCGCGACATGCATATATGTCTTCTACCATACGGGCGAATGTGTCGGTTTTCATCTGACTTACTCGGCTGTAGGCGATCCGGTCCTGTTCGTCAATCAGGTGGGTGAAGAGAGAACCGTGTGATTCTTCTGTTTGAGGACATAATGCTACAGACTTGTACACCGTCTGTAGAAGGAGTAGCCAAATTGCAGTTGCGGGTCCGGCAAGAATCGGATCAGGAAGCCAAGAACTAGCAAACCAGCCCTGGCGACAAGAATGTTGCAGTTGCCGGCGGGCCCGCTACATTCTTGTGCGTTTGTTCTACGAGTGTTGTTGACATTAGGCCAAGCGCGAAGGGTCTTGAAGGTCTAACCTTCTCTGTCGTCGGGTCGACCTCAAGGCCCAAGACCTGTAATGTGAAGGTTCCAAGAAGCGGCATTGGGGATTCGAAGATCAGGACTGCGACGGGGGCCTCCCTTCCGAGTACATTGACATATGCGAAGGCGTAGTCTGCGTCGATCTCGCGTTTGTCCGCGAGTGTCACGCGTGTTTTCTGGATGGGTTGCAACTCCAGTTCCTTTGCTAGCGAGGGTGGGACCACCATGTAGGCTGCACCCGTGTCGATAAGAAACTCAATTTCCTCGCTCCGTTTCTTGTGGGGGTCGCTGATCGTCGCTTTGACTTTCACATAACCCAAGTGATTTCCAACCTTAACATGGGAGGGGTGCCATTAAAACTAGGCTAAGCAAAGGTTCAGTAAGGCAGAGGCCCACATTAGGTGAGGCGCTCGCCACATCTATAGCGGCATCAACCTGCACGCTTCGTACCAACAGCCCTGCTTGAACCGCAACTTGTGGTATTCTGTGCCGACGTTCACGCCTGCTGGGCGTCTCACCCTTGGTCGTTGAAACCTTAAACAGTCACGCCCGTCTGATACCGTGCGACAATCGAATGTCAACTCACCCTGGCTACGATGCGGTGGCGCTCTGGGAGATTCTCGCCGAGACAGCCCGCGCGCTTCCCATGTACAAGTTCCACAAACGCTACGTGGAACGATCCATCCTCCCCGAGAAACCCCAGATCTCCGCAAAAGAGATGGCGTTACTGATGGGCATACCGCTCGGCGAGGCGATCATAATCCTAGAAGAGCTAAGGCCGGTCTCAAGAGGCCAGCCAGCAACCGCAACTGGAGGCAAGCCTCCCGCTGCCAAGAGCCTCCTTGACTACTCAAGCGGCTAACACAGTCCCGTAGGCGATCAGCGCTCTTGTCCGATGTTGTGTTGATCTCAACGGCCGAGTTCGCTCTGAAAAGCCAGCCTGTACGCAGGCAACTCGCCCGGCTGCTGAAACGTCACATCAGATTCAGCCTCAAACGCGTCGGGCAAGAAGACTACAAGATCAGATCTGCAGGCGGGTTCCTAGTCATCAACGGTCTCAGGAACGTCGACTCAGTAGCGAGCGGTCTGGCTAGGATCCTTGGTGTGTCTCATGCGGACGCGTGTGAACGAACCGCCACAGACCTGAGCCTGATCGTTGAGTGCGTGGCCAAACTCGCCGAACGAACAATCAAGCATGGGGAAACGTTTGCGGTTAGGGCGCGCAGATTCGAGCCCTCACCGTTGAAAGGCAAGGAGATCGAGATCCGAGCTGGTTCCGAGATCCTGTCCCGCTTGCGCAGCGGCGTGAGGGTGAATCTGGACAGTCCGGATCACATGTTCCGCGTCTTCTACGGCGCTAGTGACGCCTACGTCTCGGCTAGGCGGTTCAACGGCCCCGGCGGGCTGCCTGTGGGCTCGCAGGGAAGTCTTCTGGGGCTCGCAACTGACCCCGTGTATTCCCCGCTTGCCTTTTACCTGCTCATGAAACGGGGTGCCATGGTCTGGCCTGTGATAGCGGACTTAGCCCCCCCTATAGGGGGGGTCCCTCCAGACGCCATACTCGAAAGCCTGAGACGGCTCAGGCCGTACGTTCCAAAGAACAAGTACTCGGCTAAGCTGATCACGCTCGACGAGGGCACGACGAGAACTCTGAAATCGGTGCGTCCCGAGCTCCAGAGAGCCTTCTCTATGCGCCTGATGTTCCGAGCCGTCAAGCATCTCTCTCGGACCGCTCTTGGGCTTGTGACAGCTGACAGGTTCGGCCAAGACGGCGTACAGTCACTGAAGGACCTCAGGATGGCCGACGAGGTCGCAACATTTCCAGTCTACCGGCCGCTGCTCACACTCGACGAGGCATACGTGAGGCAACAGCTTGAGCAACTCGGGATAGCCCAACTTGAGAAAGAGAAGCAGATGACTCAAGCGCTGGCCGGCACATATGAAACCTTCATCGACGAAGTCAGAACGCTGGAGAAGAGCTTGCAAGTAGAGCAGTTGGCTCACAAGATCGTGGCCGACTCGAAGAAGATGCAAATCGGTTTCCCATAGGTCAAGCCGATGGTCGTTACGCGACCGCCAATCTACTTTCGATGTTTGGGGAACTTCTCCGCGATTCTTGGAACCATCCTGCGGTCGTATAGGATTCGAATCCTGTGTCTCTGATCACGTTCTCGCGTGCGGATTCCCTCAGTATGCTCCTGAATGAGGCCTTTTTTCTGAGAGATGCGACTATGTCAGCAAGCCGTCTTGCCTTCAGGGCATCCAAGGGATGGGGCAAGAGTAATCCTTGTACGGTTAACCGTACAGGCATAGCTCAACCTTTTCTGTCAGAAGCCAGCGCCCCAGTCTCGCGGGCGGCGATCGCTATCCCCTCGCTGAGCGCTGTCTCCTTGCTCAGCCTTTCGAAGCCCTCGGGCGGCGAGTCCAGCAGCTTCCTCGCCGCATCTAGAAGGCGCTCAGTCGTGACCTCTCGTTGAGGAACAATCTCCGCCAAGCCGAGCTGGGAGGCCCTCTTCGCGTTCCCGTACTGCTCCGTATGGTCGGGAATCGGTATCAGGATCATTGGCTTCCCGAGCATGATCGCCTTCATTATGGTACCGTGGCCTGCTCGCGAGATCACGACGCTGGAAGCCTTCAGCAGGTCGTACTGGTCCTCGACCCAGTCGTACACAGTCAGGTTGCCGCTACGAACAGGGTCAGATGATCCATTCGGTTCCCCGCGGGATATCACGACATCGTATTCGCTCGGGAACCCGTTCAGGGACTGTGAAAGTAAACCCGAAAGTACGCTTCGCTCCATCTTCGGACCGCTCACCGCTGCGTAGATTAGGGGTTTTCGCGAGGCGAAAAAAAGTGATGCTTTTAAAGCGTCTTGCGGCGGCTGTCCTGAAGGTTCGACCGGAACGACCGGTCCGATGAGCTTCACTTTCTTCCTGTAGCGTTTCGGGATTGTTAGATTGCTTGCGGAGATCGTGTAGGGGGGAGGAAAGTCCGGTATCAGCATGAGGTCGCTTCGAGCCCAAACCCCGCCGAGGACTGTTCTGAAGAATGTCCAGAAGATGTTTGCAATCAGGAAGAAAAGTCTATCAACGAGGCGAATTCGTTTGGCGGATGGCTTCCTTACGATCTCGACACGAAACTGATTCAGGATGAGCGCAACCGGCACGCCGAGGAGCTTCGCCGCAATGAGAGAGGAGGCTCTTGAATCGGACAGCACAACATCAGGCCTGAACCGTTTGATGTTTCTGATCTCTGCTGTCACTTGTCGAAGGAACCTTCTCACACCGAGCGAGAACCCGCTCGTG
>Ga0315312_1001467_pt1 | contig 18225 bp, 21 predicted proteins | sample TDP7_MG_FD_203629 | JGI IMG/M metagenome (GOLD analysis project Ga0315312, IMG submission 203629) | Freshwater sediment microbial communities from Lake Towuti, South Sulawesi, Indonesia - TDP7 | ecosystem: Environmental > Aquatic > Freshwater > Lake > Sediment | place: Indonesia: South Sulawesi... | reverse complement strand
GCAAAAGAAGCCCCTACCTTGGCGCAATGTTTAAATGCAAACGGACCTCTTCGTAGTTAGTTGGGTTCCAAAGAGCGCTGGAAGGTTGACTCAATGTCTACGGAGTTCAAGTACATTGTCCGTCTAGCAGGCAACGACTTGGACGGGACACGTAAGGCAGCGTACGCTCTGACCAAGGTAAAGGGGGTAAACATCCGAACAGCAGAAGCTGTGCTGAGGCAGGCCAATATTCCGTTGGCAAAGCGCATTGGGTTTCTGTCAGACGTCGAGATCAGGAAGATTGAGGAGATCGTGCGAAACCTTGGGAATCACGATCTGCCAGCATGGCTTCTTAACCGCCGGAAAGATCTTGAAACCGGTAAGGATATTCACCTCATCACTTCGGACTTGGATCTTCAGATGAAGACTGACATCGAGAAGATGAAGACCATCAGGTCTTGGCGCGGGTACCGCCATTCTTACGGGCTCAAAGTCAGAGGTCAGAAAACGAGGACCACAGCCAGAAAGGGGAAGGCTGTTGGCGTGAAGAAGAAGAGGGAGGGACCGCCTGTTGGGAGACCCTAAGAAACAGAGGAAAAAACACGAGACTCCAAGATTCCCATGGCGTTCGGATGCTATAGAAAGTGAGCTCCGACTGCTCGGCGAATATGGCTTAAGAAACAAGAGGGAGCTCTGGCGTCATAGGACAATAGTCTCCAAGTTCCGTAGTACGGCGAGATCGCTGCTAAGCAAGTCGACCTCTGAAAGGGCAGAAGTTGAGGCTCAGATTCTCGGAAGACTGAAACGCCTCGGAGTCCTGCCCGAAGATGCTGTTCTAGACAATGTCCTAGACCTGACCGTGGAATCTGCTCTGGAACGCAGGCTTCAAACAATAGTATTCAAGAAAGGATTGGCCAAGACAATCCACCAAGCCCGCCAGCTGATAACGCATGGACACATTGCTATTGGCGATAGGAGAGTCTTTTCTCCAAGCTGCCTCGTCTTTAAGGAAGAGGAGGACAAGGTCACATATGCGCCCACTAGCGCCTTGACAAACACGGAGCACACATTGAGACAATCGATAGAAGTCCCCGTGAGCGGAGGGAAGACAAGTGAGTAAGAAGGAAGAGAAATGGGGAGTTGTCCACATCTACAGCTCCTACAACAACACGATAGTACACGTAACAGACCTCACCGGCGCCGAAACCCTTGCAAAGGCTTGCGGAGGCATGTTCGTCAAAGCTGACAGGCTAGAGTCATCGCCCTACGCTGCAATGAGGGCTGCGTCACACGCCGCAAGCATAGCCCAAGACAAGGGGATAACGGCAATACACATAAAGGTCCGGGCTCCTGGAGGTTCGGGTGCACGCACCCCAGGTCCGGGCGCTCAAGCGGCGATCAGAGCTCTTGCCCGAGCGGGATTCAGAACCATAGGCCGCATAGAAGAGGTCACGCCTTTGCCTCACGATGGGACAAGACGCAAAGGCGGGCGAAGGGGGCGAAGAGTCTAGGTCCCTGCCCATCGAATCCAGACCCTAGCAATTCTCAGACGCTTTTATGGGGGAAAGGTTGAAATACAGCTCCCAGTTCTTAATGAGAGAAAAAGCAACTCAACCATGCCCGATTTTCTGTGAAAGGGATATGCGCCTTGAAGCTTCGCATCCTTGACAAGAACCAGAATTCCATACGCTTCGTAGTAGACGGGATAGGTACTCCCTTAGCCAACTCGCTTCGCAGGATAATGCTCGCGGAAGTTCCTTGTATGGCTATACATGATGTTGTGTTTATCGAGAACTCATCAGTCCTGCATGACGAAATCTTGGGTCTGAGGCTGGGGCTTATCCCTCTTAAGACCAATCTTGACGCATACAACCTCCCAGAGGAATGTAGCTGCAAGAGTGAACTCGGATGTCACCTTTGTCGAACCGTCTTGACATTGGACACCCAAGCCAAGGACGAGATTAGAACCGTCTATTCAGGAGATCTAGTTCCAGAGGACCCTAGCATAGCCCCAGTCAGCGACAGAATCCCGATTGTTAAGCTGGCTCCAAGCCAGAAGGTGAGGCTGGAAGCCTACGCAAGACTCGGCAAGGGGAAGGTTCACGCCAAATGGCAACCAGTCGCTGCATGTACATATCGGTATATGCCTGTTGTCGAGGTGGATTCGGCCAACTGCGATGCTTGCGGGGAATGCGTTAACATATGCCCAAAGAAAGTCCTCCAGAGCAAGGGAAACAAGATCGTGGTAGCTAACCTCATCGAATGCATCCTATGCGAAGACTGTGTCGAAGCATGTGCTAGGAAGCCGCCAGCCATCAAGGTCAGCGGGAACCGGAGTTGTTTCATCTTCTATGCAGAATCCACCAGCGTCCTCCCCGCAGAACGCGTGGTATCAGAGGCCCTCAACATATATGAGAGAAAGTACTCAGAGTTCGTCAATCAACTTGCAGGGATCGAGGATGAGTCCGCGAAGACAGACTAGAAGCACTAATCCGAACCTCGACGGATTGATTAGCTTGTTGAGAAGAAAGTCGAGAGAGAACCAAGCGGTCATATGGCGAGACTTAGCTGAACGGTTGGCTAAGCCTAGGAGAAAGCGCACAACCGTAAACATTAGCAGGGTGAACCGTTACGCAGAGGAAGGCGACGAGGTCCTTGTTCCTGGCAAGGTTCTCGGTTCAGGTCTACTTGACCATCCGGTGAAGGTTGCGGCACTCGATTTCTCGGATCAAGCAAGGTCCAAGATACTCAAAGCCAAAGGGCAATGCCTATCAATATCTGAGCTCTTGGAGACTAACCCCAAAGGCACAAACGTAAAGGTTATCGGGTGACTATGATGAGCGGAACCCGGGCGGACCAACCAACATTGATCGATGCAAAGGGCTTAGTCTTGGGAAGAATGGCAAGCATAGTGGCCAAGAGATTACTGAAGGGCGAGAGAATCATCATAGTAAACGCAGAGGAGGTCGTTATCTCCGGCAGGAGGCTGAGTATTCTGAAAGAATATGAAGAATTCCTCCAAAAAGGCCACTTCCGTAAGGGCCCATTACACCCCAGAAGACCCGATACCATCGTCAAAAGGGTGATCCGAGGCATGCTTCCACGGCGTAAACCGAAAGGCAAGGAGGCCCTGAAAAGGTTGAGGGTGTACACTAGCGTACCTGAAGAGTTAAAAGGCGGGGAGAAGGAAACCCTTCCTGAGGTTGACGCTGGAAATTTGAGAGGCCCCTACACGAAAATCTCAGAACTGGCCCGCAATGTGGGACGGGGAGGATAGCGCGCAGCATGTCAGTTACCAGGAAAGTATTGGTAGTAAGCGGAAAGCGAAAGACAGCGATAGCCAGAGCAACGGTGAGGCAGGGAAAAGGAAGGATTCGGGTGAACAACGTGCCTTTGGAAATATATGAGCCTGAGGTTGCTAGAGAGAAGATACGAGAGCCTCTCTTGGAGGCCGGGGAAGACATCTGGAAACAGATAGACGTTAACATCCGGGTGCAAGGGGGCGGCTTTATGGGTCAGGCTGAAGCGACGAGAATGGCGCTTGCCAAGGCTCTGGTGAAATGGACAAAAAGTTCGCATCTCAGAACCGAACTCCTCAGATACGACAGGACAATGATTGCGGGCGATCCTAGGCGAAAGGAGCCTAGAAAGTTTGGCGGGCCTGGCGCAAGAGCCAGGGATCAGAAGAGTTATAGGTAAACATGCTGAGTTAGAATCGGACGGAAGGGAAAAGGCAACGATCATACCTGTGAGATGTTTCAGCTGCGGCAACTTGATCGGCGACAAGTGGGAGGATTTCGCCAAAAGAGTGAAGGCGGGAGAGGTCGCGGGAAAAGTCCTAGATGATTTGGGCTTGACCCGTTACTGTTGCCGCCGCATGCTTCTGTCCCATGTTGAGATCATAGACGAGATCATAGAATTCTACGAAAAGGGAAACGTAGAGAACGAAGAGGAAACGGCATAAATGTCTACTGTAATCGAAAATGTGACAGCCCGGAAGATTCTGAACAGCCGGGGAGATGCGACAATAGAAGTTGATGTGATGACGGTTGATGGAATGGGAAGAGCTTCAGCCCCAAGCGGCGCAAGCACCGGGAAAGCCGAAGTCATAGCCTTTCCAGAAGGAGGGGTCGAGGAAGCAGTAAGGAAAGTACAGGAGCTAATCGCTCCCGAGATAATTGGGCTGTATGCTGATGAGCAGGAAGAGATAGACACGCTGCTCCACGAGCTTGATGGAACAGAAGACTTCCGGAATCTGGGAGGAAACACCGCCTACGCGGTTTCGCTAGCCGTGGCGGAAGCAGCAGCAAACTCATACAACCAGCCTCTATTCCAGTTTCTAGGCGGATCCCTATTGTCTGACCTCCCTTATCCCCTAGGGAATATTTTGGGGGGCGGAAAGCACGCCTTAGGTAAGGCTACCGATATTCAAGAGTTTCTGGTACTCCCAGTAGGCGCCCCATCGTTCTCGGCCGCGGTGGAAGCCAACTGTCGGATACACAAGAGATTGAGAGACCTGCTCCGAAAAGTGGACTTGACTTTCACCGGCGGGAAAGGCGATGAAGGCGCATGGGCGCCAAACGTCACGAACGATGAAGCCCTCGAAGCCGTGTCTGAGGCCTGCAACGAAGTCTCGGATGAGGTAGGATTCCAGTGCAGAACAGGCCTGGATGTGGCTGCATCTTCACTCTGGAACCAAGAGAAGAAATGCTACGTCTACACGAGAGATGGCTTAAGCCGAAACCGAAGCCAGCAGATAGAATACATATTGGATCTCATCGAAAAGTACAAACTTGTTTACGTTGAAGACCCTCTTCACGAGGACGATTTCGAAGGCTTCAAGGAGATCACCTCAAAGGCTTCTGGTTGCCTAATCTGCGGTGACGATCTATTTGCCACAAACGCCAAGCGCCTAGACCGAGGCATAAGGAAGCGCGCTGGAAACGCGGTCATAATCAAGATGAACCAGGTGGGAACTCTCACAGACACATGGAAGACCACTCGACTCGCACAGGAGAACGGCTATGTTCCAGTTGTCTCCCATAGGTCTGGCGAAACCACAGCACATCACATAGCTCACTTGGCAGTGGCATTCAATGCTCCGATTATCAAGACCGGCGTCGTGGGAGGGGAGAGAATGTCTAAACTTAATGAGCTCTTACGCATCGAAGAGATGCTTGGGGACAGAGCCCAGATGGCAAAGCTCGAAATATGAGGGAAAAGCACATGGCAGAGGAAATCAAGGAGCAAATACCCACCACTACGACAGAAGCCTTGTTGCTACCGCAAGATGTGTTGCTTTCAGCCGGAATTCATATCGGCACGAAGATCAAGACGAAGGACATGGAACCCTTCATATACAGAGTTAGAGGGGACGGACTGTTTGTGCTTGATCTTCAGAAGACAGACGAACGCATACGGATCACCGCCAAGTTTCTCGCGCGTTTCGAACCGTCCAAGATAGCAGTCGCAGCCGCTAGGTTGTACGCCCGCGAGCCAGTAGTGAAGTTCTGTGAGATCGTGAGGGCAACGCCAATAACTGGCCGCTTCGTTCCTGGGATGCTTTTGAACCCTCTCTATCCGAATCGGATTGAACCTGATGTGATACTTGTTTCTGACCCCAAAGCTGACTTTCAAGCGGTGAAAGAAGCTTCAAGCGTTGGGATTCCAGTCATTGGATTATGTAGCACAGACAATGACTTTAGCTACATAGACTTGGCCATTCCATCAAACAATAAAGGAAGAAGAGCCTTGGCTGTGGTGTACTGGCTTCTGGCAAGACAAACCCTGCGGGAAAGAGGCGAGATACCTCCAGATGGTGAGATTCCTCTTTCGGTAGAAGACTTCGAAGTGAAACTGGTCGAGAAACCCCAGCCATAGAGTAGAGGCCCTGTAGGTCAGGTGTTTCTGGGTTTAGGCTCAGAGCATTTTATATTTTGGGCCTCATAAATAATCTAACCAAAGGAGAGCTCCATGTCTCTCAAAGGGAGCAGTCATGATGTCAAGCAAGATTAGGTACCCCCGAGTAGCTGGGAGTTTCTACGCTGGTTCAGCCGGACCCCTGAAGCGGCAGATAGAAGAGTGCTTCAGGCACAGGTTTGGACCTCGGGAGCTGCCAAAGATAGACGAGAAGGGTTCAAGGAAGGTTCTAGGACTGGTTTGTCCTCATGCGGGATATATGTACTCAGGACCGGTCGCTGCCAACGCCTATCATCGTCTTGCATCTGACGGGTTAGTGGACCTTTTCGTCATTCTCGGTCCTAACCATCATGGTATCGGAAGCGGCGTTGCCGTCATGCACACTGGTGTATGGCGGACTCCCTTAGGGGATGTGGAGATAGCCTCGGAAACCGCCAAAGAGATTGCTAATAGATCTGATATCATCGATGTTGACGAATCCGCTCATACCTATGAACATTCCATCGAGGTTCAACTTCCTTTCCTACAGTACATCTACGGCTCATCCTTCAAGTTTGTCCCAATCTGCTTTCTGATGCAGGACTTGGACACTTGCAGAGAGGTGGGCAAAACACTAGCAGACGCTTTGGAGGGCAAGAACGCTGTGATAGTGGCCTCTACGGACATGACCCACTATGAGCCTCAGAGAAAGGCAACTGAAAAAGACGGAAAGGCCCTCGACGCCGTGACCAGACTCGACGAGGAGCTGTTTTACTACGTCTTACGCTCCAACAATGTTTCCGCTTGCGGATATGGCCCCGTGGCTGCCCTCATGACGGCGGCTAAGAAAGTTGGCGTTGAGAAAGGTGAGATACTAAGCTATAGGACAAGCGGAGACATAACGGGCGACACCTCATCGGTCGTCGGTTATGCCGCCCTCACGTTTGAGAAGTAGCACGCGCATGGAGACAGATATTTGAGGACACGGACAAAAGCCTCAGCACCGGCGAAGGTTATTCTCCTAGGCGAGCACTTCGTAGTTCACGGTGCGCCGGCCGTTGTTTTGGCTATCGACAAACGTGCAACGGCCACGGCAGACTTCCGAACGGACGGCAAGATATTCATAAGATCAAGGGGAATGAAGTCTTCAGGCTACTTTGTGGGAGACAGATTCTACGTCGAAGAAGGAGCGAAGGAAGCAAGAAGCAGACTCGAGCCTATTCATGCGATTGCCAGAAGCCTGCTGAACCGCTCAGGAAAGAACTTAGGCTTGAACGTTGAAGTAGACTCGTCGATCCCAGTAGCCGCAGGTTTGGGTTCTTCTGCCGCGGTGGCAGTCGCCTCGACAGCTGCACTGGACCGTATTTTGGAGACTGAATTGTCGAGAGAAGAGATTTTCGAGACGGCGTTCAACGCTGAGAAGATCGTTCACGGAACTCCTTCGGGCGTCGATCCCGCGATAGCGACGTATGGGGGCGTCATCCGGTACGTCAAGGGCGAGAAGATTGAACCACTAGATGTTAGAGTAGATCTGCCACTTGTGGTCGGCGACACGAAGAAGGAACGGTCAACTGGCGAGATGGTTGCTCATGTCAACGATCTGAGGAGGCGTTACCCGTCCGTTTTCCGCAGTTTGACAGAAGCCTGCGGAAAGATCGTGGCAAATAGCATTGAAGCCTTGAGAAGCGGAGACTTCAAGACGCTGGGAGAGATGATGGACATGAACCACGCGCTTCTCTATGCTGTGGGAGTCTCCTGCGAACCGCTCGAGAAGCTTGTCTACGCAGCCAGAAGGGCTGGCGCATTGGGCGCTAAGCTGACCGGAGCTGGAGGTGGAGGGTGCATGATCGCGCTCACCGCGCCAGAAAAACTGAAAGACGTGGCGGAGGCCATAGAACGGGAGGGTGGGCAAGCCTTCATCACGAACAAGACAATGGATGGAGTGAGGATTGAAGAATAGGCTCACAGTGTTGAAGCTGGGCGGTTCCGTCATCACCGAGAAAGACAAAGACCTGACCCCAAACCTTCAAGCGATTGGAAGATTGGCCGAGGAGATATCCCAATCTCAAGTTTCGCCGCTCGCAATAGTTCACGGTGGAGGAAGCTTCGGTCACCCTCTTGCGAGAACCTATGGGATTGCGGAAGGCTTCAGAGATCAGGCCCAACTCGTCGGGTTCGCGAAGACCCACGATGCCATGGTCGCTCTAAACACGCTTATAGTGGGGAGTCTGTTGGATCAAGGGGTTCCGGCTTTTGGGATGGCTCCCTCTTCTTTCATCGTCACAAAAAAGGGTCGAATCCATGTCTTTGAGGAAGAACCCCTAGACCGGGCCATTAAGACCGGGTTGGTTCCTGTTCTATACGGGGACGCCATGCTAGACATCGACCGAGGCTTCGCGATTCTTTCTGGAGACCAGATAGCAGCGCAGTTAGCCGTAAGAATGGACGCTGGGAGTCTCATAATGGCCGCGGATGTTGACGGTCTGTGTGAATCCGATCCGAAGACGGACTCATCTGCCCGTTTGATCAGGCATCTTACATTGAGAGAACTCCAGGAACTGAAGGCCAAGATTGGCAGGACAAGTGTGCTGGATGTCACAGGGGGAATGATGGGGAAGGTCTCAGAGTTGACGGCGCCAGTTGCGCATGGGGTTCGGACGATCATTCTGAATGCGTCAAAACCGGGCAACGTCTACAAGGCCCTGAAAGGAGAAGAGGTTGTTGGCACGAGGATCGAAGCGTAAACAGCAGGCAGACCAGATCGAGGAGAGAAAGGACGATCACATACTCATATGCCTAGAGGAAGACGTCAAAGCCAAGAAGATAACACCCGGCTTCGAAGAGGTCTTTCTGATACACCGGGCTCTTCCCGAAATCAGCCGAGACAACATCAGCCTCACGACAGAGTTCCTCAAACACAAGTTCTCGGCGCCCATCCTCATTGAGGGAATAACTGGCGGAACAGAGAGAGCCTTCAAGATCAACGCAGCCATAGCTCACGCTGTGGAAGAGTTAGGCATCGGGATGGGCGTCGGAAGCCAGCGAGCAGCCCTCGAAAACCCCAAGCTGGAAAGGACCTACTCAATCGCGAGAAAGAAGGCTCCAAGCGCTTTTCTCGTGGCAAACGTAGGCGGTCCTCAGATCATAAAAGAATATGACCTCAAAAAAGTGACGAAGGCCATTCAGATGATCGAAGCTGACGCCTTAGCCATCCATCTAAACGCGCTTCAAGAAGCAGTCCAGCCAGAGGGCGAAACAGACTACGCTGGACTCTTTGAAAGGCTAAAGGAGATTACAAGCGGTCTGGATGTGCCCGTGATCGTTAAGGAGACTGGCGCAGGCATATCTGCGGAGGATGCGAAGAAACTCAAAAGCGCAGGGGTTGCATGTATAGATGTTGCCGGAGCTGGAGGAACGAGCTGGGCAGCTGTGGAGTATCATAGGGCGAAGCAACGAGGAGACCTTTCTGGACAGGAAGTCGGCAGAGACCTGTGGGACTGGGGCATACCAACCGTTGTCAGCCTTGTCGAAGTTCTTCAGTCAGTTGATCTTCCGGTCATCGCTTCTGGCGGCGTTCGTTCCGGTAGCGATATTGCGAAAGCATTAGCCCTTGGAGCGGATTTGGCGGGATTCGCACTGCCTATTCTAGGCCCAGCCTTGAGAAGCGGCGAAGAAGTAGAAAACAAGCTTCACCTTGTGATGCGTCAACTGACAACAGCAATGTTTCTCATTGGCGCTGGCTCAATAGGGATGCTGAAAACTTCTCCCATTGTAGTAACTGGGAGAACAGCAGAGTGGCTGCGGACAAGGGGTTACGACTTAGAAGTATATGCGAGGAGGGGAGGTTGATAGGCTGGCATGGACATCGACGCCAGGGTAGAAGCGATTCTTGGAAAGAGAGCCAGGTTGATCGACCGTCAGATCGAGAAGTATGTTCCAAGAAAGTTCACAAAGGATTCATTGGTGTTCCGGATAAGCCCGCCGAGATACGAACTGGACATACAAGCGGTAGACGAGACGATCTCCAAGCCATTCTGGGAATTCCTCGGCAGAGGAGGAAAACGCTGGCGGCCTGTACTTTTCCTTCTGGTATGTGAGGCTTTGGGGCGCGATCCCATAGAATACTTGGAGTTTGCAGTAATTCCTGAGATCATCCATAACGGCACTTTGATAGCTGACGATGTTGAGGATTCGTCTGAGCTTCGACGGGGGAAGCCTTGCACTCACAGGCTGTTCGGCCTAGATATCGCAGTGAACCTTTCCGACGTGATGTTTTTTGCCCCTATGTTGGCCCTTATCGAGAAGCGAGACAAGCTTCCCTCCGAGAAAGCCAGAAGAGTGTATGAGATATATGTCCAAGAGATGGTTAACCTAAGCTTCGGACAGGCTACTGATATCGCTTGGCATAGGGGCCTGACACCAGCCTACGAGGTCTCAGAAGGGCAGTATCTGCAAATGTGCGCCTACAAGACAGGAACTCTGGCAAGAATGGCGGCGAAGATGGCGGCTGTGCTAGCCGACGCAGATGATGATGTTGTCGAGAAGGTGGGGAAGTTCGCGGAATCCATTGGGGTCGCTTTTCAGATCCAAGATGACATATTGGACCTAGTAGGGGAGGAATTCGCAAAGCGAAAAGGCGGATTGGGGATGGACATAGCTGAGGGTAAGCTCAGCTTAATGGTAGTCCACACTCTTCAGAAAGCCGAGTTCTCTGATAGGGAGGAGCTAATACGAATACTGAACCTGCATACGACTGACGAAGCTCTCAGAAGGAAGGCTATCGCCATCATCGGAAAATACGGGTCAATAGAGTACGCGAAGAACCTCGCGGCTAAGATGGTTCAAGAAAGCTGGAAGGAAGTTGACAATATCCTGCCGCCCTCAGAAGCTAAGGAAACCCTGGGAATGCTTGCAGAGTATCTTGTCAGAAGAGAGATTTAGCAAGGCGGAAACCAAGCTGGGTTAGAAGAAGGGCTCCACTTGGACAGTTCCACTGCAGACAAGGACCTCAGAGAAATGGTGCAAAAGATTGCCTTAGCTAACGCCATCGGGCACGACGGGAAAGCTCAGACGAATCCCGTTCTTGGAAAGCTGCTGGGCGAGAGGCCAGAGCTCAAGAAGAGAATAGCCGAAATCGCCCGCTTGGTCAACCAAGTCGTCGAAGAGATCAACAGCCTCACGTTGGACGAACAGATCGAAACCGTAAAAAAATCATGGCCTGAGATACTCGTGAGAGAAAAGGAAAGGGTTGAGGAGAAGAAAGCCCTCCCGCCCCTGCCGAAAGTCGAAAAATACGCGCAAGTCGTAACGCGTTTTGCCCCTAACCCAGACTGTGTTCTTCACCTCGGGTCCGCCCGAGCCGTTATCCTCAGCCATGAATATGCGAGGATGTACGATGGCCTTTTCGTCCTGCGGTTTGAAGACACAGATCCAAGGCTTAAGAAGTCATCCCTGAAGTTCTTTGATCTAATCAAAGCCGATCTTGAGTGGCTCGGATGCAAATGGGACGCTGAATACATTCAAAGCGACAGGATAGAGGTCTACTACGACCACGCCCAAAGACTTCTCAACGAGGGACATGCCTACGTTTGCACATGCAAGCGTGAGGATTTTCGAGAAAAAGCAATGCACAAGGCAGCATGCGCTTGCAGAAGTCTAGGATCCGAAGACAACTTGTCCCGGTGGGAAGCTATGCTGCGAGGCGAGTATGCGGAAGGCGAAGCCGTCATGAGGATTAAGACAGATTTGGCCCACCCGAACCCGGCTGTCCGAGATTGGCCTGCCTTTCGGATCATCGATCCCAAGAGATATCCTCATCCCCGGGTTGGGCCCAAGTACTATGTGTGGCCGTTATTCGCGTTTGCCAACGGCATCGACGACCATCTCAACGGCGTCACTCATGTCATACGCGGCAAAGAACATCTCACCAATCAGATCAGACAGGAGTATCTTTACAGTTATCTGGGTTGGGAATACCCCGAAGCCATCCACTACGGCAGGCTCAAGATCGTGGGAGCCTACTTGAGCAAGTCCAAGATTCTCCGCGGCGTTCAGGATGGAACATATCAAGGCTGGGACGATCCGAGGTTGGCGACCTTCATGGCGCTTAAACGGAGAGGCATAAGGCCTGAGGCCATAAGGCGGCTCATAGTCGACATAGGACCGAGGCCCGTGGACATAACCCTAAGCTGGGAAAACCTTTATGCCTACAATCGGAAGTTGATCGACGCTATAGCCGACAGGTTCTTCTTCGTTCAGAAACCCGTAAAGCTCACAGTGAAGGGGGTTCGTAGGGACTATACGGCCAACATATCTCTGCACCCGGATCATCCTGAACGGGGAACACGATCTCTCGAGGTGAAATCGAAGAAAGGTGAAGCTAACCTCATTGTCTCGAGCAGAGATGCGTCTCTGTTTAGTAAGCGCGCTGTGATACGGCTGATGGAGCTTTTCAACATACAGATCGATGTGTTGGGAAGAACGAAGATTTCGGCAGCGTTCCACAGCGAACCCTATGAAGAGGCAAGACGGCTGAACGCTCCGTTGATCCATTGGCTGCCGGGTGAAGGAGGGCTCGCATGTGAAGTCGTTATGCCTGACGGATCCGTGGTGAAGGGCTTGGTTGAGGAGACTTTCCGAGGAGCATCTTCTGATCAGGTAGTCCAGTTTGAACGTTTCGGGTTCGTCCGGGTTGATCAGCTCACCGACAAAGCAGTCGTCTTCTACGCACACAGATGAACAGTCTGCGTGTTGATGCTTTCATGGGTGTTCTCTACTGGTCGGAATTCGGGCTCGCCCTCGGAGAAGGTTTATATCTGTGGAAGGGTTCTCATAACACGGTTATGAGGAGCACTTCAAGATTGAAAGCCAGAGTTGAAGAAGCCATCAAAGAGATTCAGTCCCACTTGAGGGCAGATGGTGGAGATATCGAACTGGTCGACGTTGATCACGAAGGAATCGTTAAGGTTAGACTGAAGGGTGCTTGCGTTGGATGCCCTATGTCTCAGATGACTCTACAATGGGGAGTCGAACGATACTTGAAAAACAGGATTCCTGAAGTCAAAAGAGTGGAAACGGTCTAAGATACTCAGAGGCTATCTTCGTAGCATCTCTCTTTCTTCGGTCTGTCGGCAGCAAGTCGACGCCTCTCTGTTGGGGCCCGAACGCCTCTTCTTTTCTGAGACTGGATGACTGACTGATACCGAGCGTTTATGAATTGCACCGAAGTCTGAGAGAGTTGAGAAAGCAGCGGGAAAGACCTTGGACAAGATCTAAAGGTTCACCGCAACATATATAGAGAGGAGCCTTTCTAGTTACGGGTTAAATGTAAACTGAGACATCTGTTGATGAAGTTTCGGTGATCGGTAATGTCTAAGCCCTTTTACGTCAAGTTTGAGGTGCCGACCGAGGTTGCTAACGCAACTTACGATGCGTTGCAGATAGCAACGCGAACTGGCAACATAAGGAAGGGCACAAACGAGACGACAAAAGCCGTGGAAAGAGGGCAGGCGAAGCTTGTCGTCATATCGGAGGACGTTGATCCCCCTGAAGTTGTCGCTCATCTGCCGATACTCTGTGAGGAAAGGAAGATCCCGTACGTCTTTGTCCCTAGCAAGGTGAAACTAGGCACAGCGGTAGGGATAGATGTCCAATCCGCTGCGGCATGCATCGTCGAAACCGGTGAAGCCTCAGACTTGGTTAAAGAGATAGTAGTCCGCGTTCAGAAACTTAGGGAAGGATCTAGCGCATGAGCCAGAGGGAGGGTCCGCAGGCCCTAACTCCGGCGCAGGTCATCCAGATAGTGGGCAGAACCGGCGCGACGGGTGAAGTCAGAGTGGTCAGGGTCCGAATCCTCGAGGGTCCAGACAAGGGACGCATAATCACTAGGAATGTTAAGGGACCTGTTCGTCTGGATGATGTACTCATGCTGAGGGAGACTGAGAGGGAAGCAAGAAGAATAAGGTGATAGGGCAGCACTAACCCTTCAGGCATCCACCTGAGACAATGACTGGATAACGGAGAGAGAACAAAGATGCCCAAACCCAAACGTTGCTCCTTCTGCGGACACGAGTTTCCTCCCGGAACGGGGATGATGTACATCAGAAACGACGGGTCAACCCTATGTTTCTGTTCAAGCAAATGCAGGAAAAACGCTTTGAGGCTCGGTCGCGATCCACGGAAGCTTAAGTGGACAAGGTTCTACAGGAAAGAGGAAAAGGCCGGAGCGTAGTGAGCCGAATCACCTTTCGTCTCAGTCTTAGTTGCATGTGATCTGCCGATCAGCGGAATCTCTGCTAGAGTGATCTTTCTTGCTGTTCCATAGGCTCAAGAGTTGTATCGTGGACGCCACTGTGTTCCGCGCAACTAACACTCAGCATCACAGCCGAGCGGGTCCGCTCTTCTCAGCCAAGCTCTCTCTAGCGTGGATTGTCTGGCGCCCACGCCCGCCTTGTCCCGCATCTGGGTAAACCCTTCTTCATAGATGGGTAAAGCATCGCCCACCTCGGTTGAGTCCGTCTAGGCGGGCCCCTTCTCAGGGGTTTCGGCGGGGTTCTACGAGCTCATCTCATCGCTGGTATATGAGATGACGATTTTTCAGATAAACCTATCGTCAGAAAAAGAAACCTCAACAGCATGCATTAGCCTGATTCTGCTCGACACAACACTTATATGGGTTCTGCGAAGCTAGAATTCCTCAGGTGTTCATGATGGTTCGTGAAGTCCGAAGGCATACCGGAACCAAGTGAGCGGCCTCCCTAGGACCTGCCTTTGCTTTTCAATGAACACCGTCGAGCGGTTTTCATGGTGGCATCCTTGTCCTCAAGCAGTGTAAGAGAAAACCAGAGGCTGTTCGCCCCAATCACACGCTTCCTTAGAGTCGGGTCTCTACGAAGCATGAAAACTAACAGGCGGTGGTTATCCGGGCAATGACTGGGAATGCGATTGAGCTTGAGGCAGTTTCGAAGCTGTATGAGAAGGTGGACTTTAAGAAAAGGGTGATTAATGTACTCAGGCTCCGTGGGATAGCTGGCGAGAAGGTTACTGCTTTGGACAAGGTCTCCCTAAAGGTTGGGAGGGGCGAAATCTTCGGTCTTCTTGGTCCTAACGGCGCTGGCAAGACCACTATGATCAAAATCCTTACGACGATTCTTGCACCCGATTCGGGGAAAGCTTACGTAGACGGCTACAATGTGGTAACCGACAGCCTAAAGGTAAGGGCGAGAATCGGCGTCTTGTACGAGGAGTCAGACAGAGGCTTCGGCTGGAGGCTCAGCGCTTGGACCAATCTTCTGTTCTATTCTAGAGAGTATCTGGTAGACGACCCCAAGGAACGGGTAGAAGAAGTTTTGAGGATGGTAGAGTTAACTGGCGACGACACCTACAAGTGGTTTCAGAAACTCTCCAAGGGCATGAAACAGAAAGTGGCACTTGCGAGAGCCCTCATTCCCAACTCTCAAGTGCTCTTTTTGGATGAACCCCAAAGAAGCCTCGACATTCTCTTCGTTCTCAGGCTGAAGGAGCTCATCAAGGGGAAGTTTGGCAAGCCCAGCAGAACTATCTTCCTCAGCACTCATGACATGCGCTTGGTTGAGGAAACCTGCGATCGAGTGGCAATAATCGACAAAGGTAGGATAGTGAAAGTGGGGACTGTTGACGAGTTGAAGTCTCTTTTCAGATCGCTTGAGTCTGTACCGTACACGCTGGAGGTGGCTAGCGATCCTGCTGGGAGCTTCGACAAGTTATCGCAGGAAATCGCCAGTATTGAAGGAGTGGAGGAGGCCAAACTGATGAATCCTATAAGACTTGAAATTCACATAAGAAAGGACAGGCTTGACGCCTTGAACAATATCATCGGCATCGTAATGGATAGAGGATACACTGTAACAGGGTTAACTCAAAAGGAAGATTCGTTAGAAGAGAGCATAGCAAGGATTCTGAGGGGCGGGGAACTTGAATCCTAAGAGGATACTAGGCTATCTTATCATCGATTTCCATGATTGGGTAAGCTACAAGTTCGAGATTTCTTTCTGGATCATAAACACCCTCGTTGGAGCCGTCACCTACGCCTTCTTAGGCACTAACGTGGCCCTCCAAAGAGGGGAGCAGATAGCTCAGTACGGCTCCTTCCTTTCATTCCTCTTAGTGGGAATGTCCTTCAACTATCTCATATATGCGTCTTTGGATGCCCCGCGGATAGCCATAAACCCTTGGAACCTCGAGTGGAACCTTACGCTCCCAACGTCCCTCTACGAGGTGATTCTAGGCTCTGTATGTTTTCGCTACATCATCGGGCTTTTCGAGTTCACATTGTATCTTTCCATAGCTTCCTCCTTCGGCGTCACTTACGCCATAGACTTCGTCTCAACCATTGTGACAATCGTTCTAGGCGCCTCCGTGATGTGGGGTTTTGGGATGATCAGCGCCGGAGTTCAGATCATAACGAAGCGATGGGACCCTGTCACATGGTTTTTCACTATGCTAGGAGGCCTTCTATCAGGAGTCTGGTTTCCCTATCAGCTACTGCCGCCTTCGCTCCAGACGTTATCGATGTTTATGCCTCAAACCTATATCCTAGAAATGCTGCGAAGGTCGATGCTGAAGAATGAGTCCATCCCGTCCCTTTGGGGAAGCCTTTATCCGTTGCTGATCACTGCGCTGATCATCCTATCCATAGGAGTCTTCGTCTATTCAAGGTCAATAAGATACGCCAAAGAACACGGCACCGTAGGAGAGTTCTGAAGCAGTACCCATCCACTCTAGAAGCGTCTGGGCTTAAGAACGGCTCAAGTCGGATTGCAGGTTGATATGCGTCAGGTGTTGGCTTTAGCGTTCCACCTGAAGGTGTCGAAGCTTGTCGAGAGTCACTTCAAAAGCGGCTGCCGGATTCTCCAGATTCCAGTTTCTCAGCACTTGGGGATGGAGTTCCCCTACTAGGCCTAAGTTGTTGTCTCCTACAAGTATGCTGCCGACTCTTCCCTTGATGAAGCTTCCATGGTTCACCTCTTCTAGCTCATAGCGTATTCCAAGGTTGGCCAGAAAGGCGTCCAGTGCAGATTTGGCCTCTGTGAAATTCGCGTTTGAATGTGTCGTCACGCAAGCGAGCTCCTCGTATTCGTTCGTCTTGTTCTCTTTCTCTTCGTCATGTGTGACGCAGTAGCCCACCTCGAAGATTCTCTGAGGATACTCTACATGGACATTGTGGCTCAGGAACTCCATAAGGCTGGGAAGCAGCCAATTCCTCAAGCAAGTCATCGAGACAAGCTTTGGGTTGGCGACCTCAACAACCCTTTCCGCTTCAAGGTTCATTTTGGCAAACAAGGCTTCTGGATTGGTCATAGTGTAAGAAAGCACCTCTTGGTAGCCTAAGCCGACTGCGAGGTCTCGAACAATATCCCGGAACTCCGTCTCCGGAGACAAACGGCCAAAAGTCAGCAGCTGCGGCCATCTTGGCTGAATCTTGTTGTAGTCATAGGCTATGGCGATGTCTTCGACTACGTCGATCGGGTGCAGAATGTCGACGCGGTAGCAGGGCACTTTAACAGTTATGTGGGATTTCGTTGTTTCTGCTGCTCCGTAACGGGATCTCTCGAGAAGATCTCTAATCTCTGACGGTTTTAGGTCTATGCCGAGGATTTTTCTGACGTAGCTAAGGTCCATCTTCAGAGTTTCAACCTCTAGCCCAGGGGTCACTGCCGCCCGCATATTCTTATACCGATATTGGATTTCTGCAGAGTAAACACTTCCTCCTCGGTCAGCTGCAGCGAGAGTGATATTCGTCAATGTGTCAAGCACGGTCTCATAAGCTGTCCCCGTGACTTCGATGAGAACATCGGAGGTTTGCTCCGTGACTCTTCCTAGATCGTTTGAGTTGATGATCGGCGGAAAGGAGAGCACCTTGTTCTCGGAATCCATCAATATTGGCCAGACAGGATAGTTGCGGACAATGCCGCCGTACTCTATCCCTTTCGGGTGTCTCTCTAAGATCTCCTCGAGCGTCATTTCCTCCTCAAACTCAAGTGGAACGAAGCTGACTTCCCCCGGCTTTGCCACACTATAATGGAGAGGTGGAGCAATCAGGCTGAAGTCGTACAGGCCTATTGATGTTTTTCGTCGGTTCCTCCCATACGTTTGGTCCAGTTTGTCCTGGAACCGCATTGCTTGACGGATCGCAGCGTCTGTGAGCTTGACTCCCTTCACGACTGCACATCCTATGAAGGGACGTATGCCTTTGAGTCTCGGGTTCACATGCACCTTGACGCCGGACCTGTCAGCGATGTGGTAGTCCTTCAGTCCTTTCTCCAAGTTCATGATTCCACGCAGAGCCCTTGCAAGTCCCTCCACGCCCCA
>Ga0315312_1001466_pt1 | contig 18230 bp, 24 predicted proteins | sample TDP7_MG_FD_203629 | JGI IMG/M metagenome (GOLD analysis project Ga0315312, IMG submission 203629) | Freshwater sediment microbial communities from Lake Towuti, South Sulawesi, Indonesia - TDP7 | ecosystem: Environmental > Aquatic > Freshwater > Lake > Sediment | place: Indonesia: South Sulawesi... | reverse complement strand
TCACGCAGAGGATAACTATCATCGAAAGAGTGAATTATTTGGCAATATTTACAAATCATTTACCGAATCCACCAAGCGAATACTACAGCAAACAACCAGCTTATAAAAGGTATCAGCCCGAAAAATTTTTGCTTCAGAATCTTTTTACGAGGTAGTAGCTCCAGAGTTTGAAACCTAATTTTTCAAATAGCTTTTTTGCGTTTTCATTCCAGTAGTTCACGAGAAGCCCTACCTTCTCGGTGTCTATGGAGAGAAGATATGCCATTGCGTCGTTGAGTAATGCTGTGCCTATTCCCATGTTTCTGCATTGTTTGAGGACAAAAAGGTCCCAAATGTAAGCAGAATTCCATGTTACATCCATGACAACTCCTTCGTAGTTGTGCAACCTTTTAACGGATATGCAATAACCAACAATCTTTTCGTCCATAACTGCTATCTTCACAAGGTTAGGATCTTGGTGGTATATGCCGAGGACAGCCTTAACCCATTCTTCTAAATATTCCTGAGGCGGATCCCAACCCATCTCTATTTCGCATATCTTTTTCAGTTTTTCCAGTTCTGAAACTTGTTTTCTTGTAAAAGACTTTATTTTAAACATTAGCAAACCTATATCATATTCATCAAGGAGTAATAAATAATTATGAAAAAAGTTTTGAATTTGTCATTTTGAGATTATGTTGATCTTGTCGATCGTTATTTGTGGAACGTAGGCTTTGAGAAATGTTGGGCGTGTTTCGCTTCCTATTTCAATTATGTTCATAATCGTCTGAAAGGCGTTACCAGATATCATTGTCTCTTTTAAAGGATGTTTAATCTCACCTTTCTCGATGTAGCTTGCTTGTTTTGCTATTCCAGAAAATTCCCCGCTTTCGGGCCGCACATTTCCGCTGAAACGCCTAACAATTATTCCCTTGTCCACTTCCGAAATCATTTCTTCAAGTTTTTTCTTTCCAGCTTCAACCACTAAGTTCGAGACAAATATCGATGGAAGCATATTGTACCCATCTCGATTGGCGTTTCCCGTAGATTCTTTTCCTTCCTTGTTTGCTGTGAAAGAACTGTGCAGAAAACTTTGCAGTTTTCCACGCTTGATAACTGGCGTTTTTTGATGTGACACTCCTTCAGAGTCGAAGCTTGAAGAACCTATACCCTTTGGGAGCAATCCATCATCGGTGATGGTTAGCTGTTGAGATGCAACCTGTTCCCCAAGCTTTTTCGCCCAAAGGCTTCTTCCCCTTTGAACATTATCGGCATTTACGCTGCTAATTATAGGCTGCATCAAAATGGTTACCGCTGGATCTGAATCTAGAATAACCTTACCAACGAAGGATCTCACAGCTTTCGGTTTAAGCGAAGAAAGGGCTTTTTCTGCAGCAAACCTGCCAATCCTTTCCGGAGAGAAATCCTTTAAGGATGTCGTTATGTCGTATTCGAAAGCCATACTTGAGGCTTCACCATGTTCCTTCGCCATGCAAATCAAAAAACCATTTAGAAGCGTTGTTTTCTCTTCGACTTCAATTCCATGCGAGTTGGAGATTGCAACTTCATTTGAGATCATCGAGAACTTTCCATCATCGATCTCTACGCGTTTATCGTATGCTTTAGCCTCATCGTGTGTCCGCGTTGCAAGGTTCAAAACTTCGTCTCCGCCCATGTTGGCTGTTTCTGCATCAAATATTCCAGATGGGGGTTTAGGAAGTTTTGTTTGTTTTGGAAGTGAAACCCAATCTGGGTTTGGTATAGAAACGTTGGCGAGGCTTTGAGCGTTGCGGCATGCCTCTTCGATGCTTGCTTTTGAAAGTGTTGATGTATATGCAAACCCGAGTTTTTTGTCTTTTATTATGCGTATGCCTATTCCTCGTTGGGCCTTAACACGTTCGCTTTGAATTTCAGCTCTTTCTAGGACTACTTCGATGGTTTGTTGGCTTTGAGCGAAGGCTTCCGCTTCATCTGCACCGATCTTCGCGCAGTATTTGACAGCTAACTTGGTAAAGTCTGTAAGGCTCATTTTATACCACCCATCAACACTTTTGTTCTTAGATGAGGCCCGCCTATTCCGGCAAAGTTCACCTGTTCCTTACCGCACATTCCAGTGCGCATCGCAAAATCTTCTCCGATTGCATCTACATTCTTCAAAACTTCAAAGGCGTTTCCACTAATGGTAACTCCCCGCAAAGATTCAGTAAACTCTCCATTCTCAATTTTTACTGCCTCTTGGGTCCCAAACATAAATTCCCCATTGAAGTCAGCTTGACCAGAAAGCCCACCTTTCAAGAAAAAACCTTCTTTTATGCCTTCTGCCAATTCTTCCAGCGAGCGATCACCAGCCTCAATGAAAGTGTTTCTCATTCTGATAATCGGGTCATACTCAAAGTTCCATGCTCTAGCATTTCCTGTAGGGCTGACACCGAAATGCTGAGCTGTTTCACGGGAATGCATGAAACCACGGCAAACGCCCTTATCGATGATTACTGTTCTCAGCGTTGGGACACCTTCATCGTCGTATTTCATAGTTCCAAAACCGCCAGGAAAGCGTCCATCATCAACTAATGTAACTTTTCTCGACGCAACTTCTTTTCCAATTTTGTTAGCAAGGAAACTACCCCCATATACTAAATCAGCTTCGGCGCAATGTCCAACCGCCTCATGAGCTAACAGCCCAACAATTCTATTCTCTAAAATTACATCAGAAAGTCCACCAGGCGCAATCTTAGCTGAAACAAGTTTGCTTGCCCTCTCGGCAGCAGTTTTTCCAACGTCGCCTAATGGGGTTTTCTTCAGCACTTCCAACCCAGATTCCTCTCCGATACTCTCATACGCTGAGACAATATTGCCCTTCTCCCTTGCAATTACCATAATACTGCCATAACAACGGACAAGTCTCTGCAAAATTTCGGCACCATCAGAACTTAAGAAACCCAAATCATCATCCACCACATTGAAAGTTACAGTGTCTGAAACTATATTTTTGGAAAAGCCACGAATATCTTTGTCAACATCTATGACGAGGCGAACTAATTCCTCCTTGCCGCTTTTGCGCGGATCAATTTTCATTGGAGTTTCATACTTATCTACATTGGGTTTAAGGCTTGCTAGTTTAACTACACGTTTCTTTTTGGGTTTTGAAGCTTCAGCCAAGGAAAAGGCGTTCTTTAAGATTTTGTCAATTCTATCTTTTTCAAGCATAGTCGTAGAGGAGAAGCCCCAGCTTCCGTCTATGAGAGTTCTCGCACACATGCCCTCGATCATTCCGTTGTTTAAAACGTCAATTTTCCCATCTTTTATAGAAACCGTGAATGTGCCCCTTTTATGGTAGCGCAACTCACCGTAACCGCGGCTTTTCTTTAGGCGTTCCTTTAACAAATCAATAATCATGCCAAACCATCCATTTTAGCAGTAGTTTGATATTAATCGATGAGTTTTTAATTCTTTCTTTTGTCAGTGTTTTGAAGCCGAAAAGCTGAAGTTCTGAATGATTTATAGAATTGTGATAAGCCAATACGCTGTTTTAGGACCCTACGACTTCGTGAACATTGTGGAGGTACTTAACAACGAAACCATTGCTAAGGTATCTATCGAACTTGGCTCTAGAGGAACAATTAAAATCGTAAGCATGGCTGCAATTCCAATAGACGAGTTTATAGCCTCGGTGAAGAAGCGCTAAAGCTATCAAGCATCCTCCTTTTTCTATTCCAATTGCACAATAAGTTTAGAATCTCTACTTCCTAAACAAATCGTCCAGCAAAGCAAATACTATTAACTTTCGTCTGCGCCAGAAACCATCAAAGCGCCTGCGGATTGCGGGCAAGTTACGTTATAGTGTTTTGTAATTTTAGCAGTATTCAAATTCGGATTCCGAATTCATACAAGCTAAATACGACGATCCAGAAAGTTCTGTGTCGGATATATTAAGATTAGTGATATATGTGCGCGCGCTCAAGATAGAGAGAGCGCTTAGGTAGAGTGAAAGTAGAGTGAAAGTAGAGAAAATTTCCAACATGTACGTAAGGGATATTGATACTGATAAGCGTGAAGTTCGCTTAGAAGGTAGCGAAGTTGTATATCGCTACGCTGATGATTCAATGATTCTACTTTTACAGAAAGCAATGACAAGGAAAGGGACTTTCATCGTCAAGGACCGCGTAATTAGCTGGATAGAGCTTAAAGGAAGGGGCGCGCGCAAAACAAAGGAACCTACTGTCTACAAGTCTACGTGAGGAGTTGGAAAAGTTGGCATCTGAGCTGTTGCCCGAGTTCTTTGCGCTGTTTGGCATAGACTTGTTTCTAATGCTTAGTCTGCTGACTTGTTTACTGGACGAGCGATTTCCTAAGGCGGTTCCATACATCTATCAGATAGCAGCTCTCGCAGGGTTCGGACACCTCATGATCAGCAAAGATTTCCTGATCGTATTTGGGGAGTACATGCGATTCTGGTACTGTTTTCTCTACATTGTCGTGGCTTTAGCAAACACAGTTGCAATCAATCTATATCTTGGAATCGTGAAGAAGCTGCTGAGCTACGCAAGAGTTTTCATGTTCACAGTGACCCTTCCAGCCCTGTCTTTGGCCATCTTATTTCTGTTCTATTATGCTGAGGTTGCGGCGAGCCCGCCAATAATGGTTCCGCAATTGTTCGGGGAAGACGCTTTGATAGCTATAATTGCCTTAGGCACTTTCATGACGGGGTTAGGCGCATCTATTTTCTTCAAGCCTAAATCGTGGTACATAGCCCTAGGTGTAGGCACAATCGTAACAAGCATAAGCCTATACACCGTATTTAAACCAACGTGGGGAGGGGCTGCCTTCATGACTTTAGCGATAGCCCTAGCTGCAGCGTGCGCCGTCACTGGAATAGCGTTAGGCCACATTAAAATAAAGAAAAAGGAGGTGAAACAATAAGATGAAGATAAGCTTCAGGAAAAGTCTCAAACTGATAGTGTTGCTGATAACATCATTGCTAATTGCGACAGTAAGCGCAGCCGCATACGTTACGCTACAATGGACAACTACAACAACTGTTGTGGCTAATCCTAAAGTTTGCTTTATCAAGTGGTCAGATGGTTCAAAGCAGAACACTTTTGACTATGCTGTGAACATCTTTCCTAGTATCAAGACCATAGATGAAAACATTACTCATGGTGTTTGGAATTGGGACACAGCGTCGCATGTCACGTCTATGCGTTGGTATTCGTTGACAAACTCTGGCAATATCGCCAAACTCAATGTAACTGTTTACAATTCGACAACAACTATCTACACGCAGTACTGGACTTCGGTTCCATCACTTCCGACAGCGTGGATTCAGTTCAGTCCTAGTCCAATGGCAGGCGGTAAATACGCGATACGAGTTGAAATCACTGCGACATCTGGAGCTACTCCTGGTCAACAATCAGTGTTCACGTTTGAGATGAAGGTTGAGAATCCGTAACTAACCTTCCCCTTTTTTTAGTTTTGGAGGGCAATGATAGGAGTTGAAACAAACTAGGATGAAGTATGTAGTGGTTATTTCCGAAATCGTTTTGTTAGTGGCAACCATTTTAACACTTGTATTATTCATCTCAATTTATCCCATAATAATTCCGTGGAAACCAGTTTTCGCAAGCCCAGACACCATTACTCTTAGACCTAATGCCGCTGGAACATATCAACAGTGGAGTCTAGTTGACACAACTCATTGGGGAGCTACAAGTGACCAAAATGATAATACATATGTTTATGTGTCTGGTTCCACAACACTTAAAGAAGCAGAAAATTTAGCTGATACAACGCAAACGGGAACAATCAGTTCAGTAACTGCTTATATGAGGGCAAAGGCATTTGGTTCTCAAACAATTACTAACTCTCCCTCAAGCACAACTGGTGGATGGACAAACCCGACTTACGCATATGCTGATGGTGGAACATACGCTTATATTACAAGTGGAACACCTTCAGCGACTCAAACATATTCTAGTTATGGATTTAACATTCCTTCTGAAGCAACAATAACACAGGTTCGAGTAAGATATGATGCTTGGAGTATAGGGACTGCTGGATTGACCTCAAGTAAAAATCCTACTGCCAACACTGGTGGCACATATCCTTGGACAAATCCAAGTTATGCTTATACTTCAGATAACAGTTATGCAACTGCAGTTGCTACTATACCAACATATAGAGCTGTGGGAGCTAAGGCATCAGGCACAGGAGCGGTAACTCCTGCCTTGCCTAGTGGCATGTCATCTAACGATATTTGTATACTTGTCGCTACCACAATTGCTGGCGGCTCTGCCTCTATAACTGCTACTGGAAGTATCGCTACTTGGACACCACTAACAGGTTCACCTATTGATGTTACTGGCGGTGAGAAACTTTATGTCTGGTGGGGAAGATGGACTTCTGGCACTACAGGACCGACAGTTACTCCAGGAAGTGACCACTGCTGTGCTGGCATAGTAGCTTACTATAATTGTTATGCAGGTGGCTCTCCAATTGATGTTTCTGCTACTGGTACGGAGACCACTTCAGATACGAGTTTTAGTTTTGCTACAGGTTTAACCTCAACTTATAATAATGAACTTGCTATTGCTATATGTTCAACTGGAACTGATACAAATACTGCCCAGTTTACTACAATGGCAAACCCTTCTCTTGCCTCACTTGCTGAAAGGATGGATTATGAAACTAACTCAGGTGGTGGTGGTGGGTTTGCATTAGACGAAGGTACTAAAATTACTGCTGGAACATTAGGAACATGGACATCCACTCTCACCACTGCCAGTCCTAAAGCATATATTTCATTTGCATTGATGGCAACTGTTCCAGCCAATATCTATGACCAGATTTACGGCACATTTGGAATTACTGGTAGTGGTACGATAACTAAAGTAGAAATAGGTTATGAGGCTTATTCCAGTGTAGCCGAACAGTTAGATTTATACACCAGTCATAATGGCGGGTCTAGCTGGAATACAATTCATACAACCGCAAATCTTGGTACTTCTGACCCAAACTCCTACACTTACATAGATGTTACTTCAGACACAACTTGGACATGGACACTATTAAATGATGCCAACTTCAAGTATAAGGTAGTGACTCACTGGCTTAGCGGCACTCCTACTTGGTATGTGGATGCGTTAGTGGTAAGGATTACTTATACTGGCGTCAATGATGAACAAATTAGAGTGGATGTTAGTTGGGATGGTGGAACAAGTTGGTCATCAAAGCAGACTACTGGCCTTGGCGGAACGGAAACAACCTACTGGTATAATGTTACAGGAGCCACTTCTTGGACACCTGCAAAGTTGGCAAATGGGCAGTTGCAAGTAAGGGTAGATGCATATACAGTAGAGGATACAGGTGAAGTTAGATTGGATTGGATACCAGTTGAAGTGACATATCAGACTGGTTTTGCCGTTATTCTTTGGCGTACATACAGCACAGATAACGAAAGTTCAGCTATAACAATATCCAGAACAGCGTTTACAGATTATTCAGAGACAAGGACAACAAATCCGAATAGTGGTCAAGCTTGGACTTGGACAGAAGTTAACGCTTTAGAAATAGGAAGTCGTGCCTCCTCTTTAGCTTCGAACGAAACTATACAAGTGAGCGAGTATTGGATTGTTGTAGATTACACTATGGGGTATAATCTTAATCTTCGTGTTCGTGATTGGGACTTGACTGATAATATTCAAGGAGCTTATGTTTATAAGGACAGTGATGTTAAAATCAGTGATGCAAATGGTTGGGCAAACTGGACTCTTGTAAGCGGAACCGTTCAAATCAAAGTGCGTTATTTCGGTTTTTGGGTTAACGGTACATTTTCAGTCACGATGGATTCTGACAAAACAATAAATGTTCAATGCAAACTCTATGATGTCACTGTTTTGGTTCAAGAAAGCGTTCAGAACGCTTACCTTGCTAGCGCAAATGTCACTGTTTATAATTCAACAAGCGTGCAGGGCAACAAGATAACATCAGGCGTGACCGGAAACAACGGCCAAGTGCAGTTACTTAATTTGCCAAATAATACGTTAACGTTTACTCAGTATGGTGGTGCTTCTTATTCTTTAGTAATCGGAAACACTACTCGACTTGTTTCGTCAGAAAATCAAACTTTCACACTTACTGCGAACCAGAACAACATAAGCACGAATAGTTATTATTCCATAATCGCTTTTATTGGAGTGGCTATTCCCTTAAAAGGAGGCTTCGCAACGAAGTGGCTGAAGAAAAAGAGGCAAAACAAGCCTTCACATAAAAACTTTATTTTGAAAAAGCTGCATTCTGCTTTCACATAATCTTTTGATACATCAGAGAAAAAGAAAAGGTTTTGAGCGGCTATGGGCCATACCATGCTTCTAAGCCGCTGATGTCACCTAATCCCAATGTTCGTTTGTAGGTTTCTCCATAGTCTGCATAGCCGTACATTGTCAGCCAGTAGTCCACATCATTGTATAAGTCAGCCAAACCAGCCCAGTGGCCAAACTCATGGGTCATTATATTTTGGACATCCATCTTGCCTGCTTCGCCTAAAAGACTCCACTTGTAAACGATGTTCATCTTTGTGTCGGTTTCAAGAATCTGTGAGCCACTGTACCAAATGTATGTGACGGCTATTACGCCTGCTTGATAGCCGCCCCATGCCACAACGTTATAATTGTCCCGTTTTCCAGCGCTAAGGCTTGTTGTGCCTTGATATGAAAATACGGCTGCGGCGGTTTCTTTATCCCATGTTTCTGCTGATGTTGTGATGGTTGTTACAACGGCGGATACTGAGAATCCGTAATTGTTTTTGGGGTTTATCCAATATTTCGCTGTAGTATACCAGTGGAAGGGTAAGAGCTTATAGTCTGGGTTAGTCATGGAATCATCTTGAGGTGGAATCGCATTAACGACAACGCTGCCCCTACCATAAAACTCGATGACCATTAAATGGACAGGCGGTTCCACAGCAGAAACGGAAAGAGGCAATATTGCAATGAACAACGTTAGAATCAAAGCAGTTAAAACCAAAGAACCGATTTTTCTCATATCTGCCAACTCCTAAACAAGAAAAGACACGATGTGGCTTAAATAAATTGTGGAAAAATTTTCTAGTCTAAAGTTAAATACATTGTCAAACTGTCTTTTATTTTTAGGTTGGATGAGAATCTGTAAAATCTGATAATCCAGTGAAATTTAAATAGTCTAATTGAGGCGATACTTAACGGTGAAAAGCATGCCAGAATTCCCCGAGTCATCGGGGCCAAGTGAAGTGCGATGCATTCCTGCAGCTTATTGTAAACTTGAGGCTTTAGTGTCCATTGACGATAGAGGTCAAATGATATTGCCCCCAAGGATATAAGAGAACCGCAAATAAGCTTCGTTAATCCTCTTATGATAATTAGTCTTCATCCTTTTCTGATTGTTCTTCGGTGATTGTTAGCTGGTCCTCTATGCGTGAAAAAGCCTTTTTGATTCCGAAAGAAATTGTTAAACAAGCAAGTAGTATCACTCCGGTTATGAGGGAGGATGCGGCAAGGGTTACAAGCTGCTTTTTTAGGGCATCATCAACTGTTTGAAATGACAGAAATGCGAAATAAAAAGACAGGAATATGCAAATTGCAAGAATGACGACTATTATTGATTCCACTTTCAAATGGAACACGCTTACCCATTTAAGCCAAGACTAAACTAAGTTGCAATCCAAAAAGACTTTATGAATTCAAAATTCTTAGTAGACCTAAACTTTGGATAAGTTCCACGTAAACGCTTTGTTGCGAAGAAGCATGTAAACCTAAAAGTGAGAGTTTCTTATGATAATAGATGTGAGCCGTATTATGAGTAGGCCTAGGCTTTTTGATAAGATTGAATGTAAGAACTGCATTTTCAAGGGCGGAAGCTACTGCTGGAATCAATGTCCATATAATATTTGGCGAAGGCAATATTGAAATAGTCTTGGCATTTTTCCTTTTTTCTCGTCGCAGTAGTTAGAAGCCTATTACCAGCGTCTCTGTGGTTAATACTCCCTTGATTCCCCTTATTCTGTCCGTGACAAGATTACCTAAATCTTCAAGAGTTTTTGTTTCTACTCTAACAACAAAGTCATAGCGACCGAAGACTCCGCAAACATCTTTAACGCCTTTCATTTCACAGATTTCCTCTCTAATTGTCTTGGCTAAATTCAAAGTTTCACTTGAACCTATGCGGATGAGAACAAAAGCCTCTACCATTCAAATCACCATTAAACGCATAGCTATTTGAGCATATAATAATTTTGCTTGCTCCAGAAAACTGTAAAAGGCTTTTAGGTGAAGCGATGCTTGTTAAGAGTTTTTCAGTGAAAGATTTTAGCCGAAGGCTTAGGGTTGTGAGAGAATTGTGGTGTGGGATTTTGCCTAGAATTAGAGAGGAGACAGGATTAACAACAGAGGTTATATCGAAATATTATGTTGAAAAAGTGCTTCATCAAACTTACTAGCTCAATATCCACAAAACGAAAAACAAACATGAAAACCAAGAATCGTCAGTCTTTAGTGTTCCAATTTCGCGCGGATATGATATGACAGAAGAAAAAGTGCGATGTCATACTGTAAACGAAGAATGCCATTGGAAGACATGATGGAGCTTGAACTGGTCCCTTCGTCTACTATTTCAATTTAGAGAAGATTTTGACGAACAACAAGCTTATAAAGGAATCTAGAGAACTTGTAAGATTATCACAGCAACTCCTAAAAGTGGTTTAGTTGAGCAAAGTAAGTTTTCACGAACAACTCAAAAGTTTTCTAATTGAATTAGGAGAAAAAGAAGGTTACAAATCTTACAGTGGTGATTCTGAACCCTTAGACATTCGATTGAAGCAAAAACGAATTGAGTACAAACCAGATGTAATTTGGAAATATAAAGGGAAAATCTATGTTTTTGAGATTGCCTTTACTGAAGATTGGAGGGCAGTCATTGGCGAATTTGTGTCCGCATGTCTTAAAGGATGTTCGCAGTTTTTCATATTTAGGAGCGTTGAAACTGAAAATGACCTAGATTACGAATATGATTTATTGAACAATTTACTGAGTATTATAGGAGAAAAATTCAAGGAAACTTATTGGGCTTTCCGCATTCTCACCAGAAAAGAATTAAAGAACTTTGAAGCTACAAAAAAATCTATTAAAAGAGATTTGAGAAAGTGGAATCTTGTCAGTTGAGTCTCCACCATCTCCAATTTTTGGGGTTCCGCCTAAATTCCTTCTTTCATACTGCTGCTTCCAAAGTATGGGTTTGGGGAGAAAATTCGCTCCCAAAACCCAAATATCGAATGCTTACCCTTTTTTGTAGTGTGTGACCTCACATAAATCGGGCATTGATTTTCTCAAGCAAGTGAATTTTAGGCTTCATCGAAATGTTTCGTTTTCTGATCAGATAGGCTTTTTCAGAATTCCTTTTCTATTCTTGCTCTTAGATTCTTAAGTCTAATCATACGTTCTGGAGTTTGGAGAGGTTTGCATACAGATACAGTCTCGATTTCCGACATTACCTGAAAAAGAAAATCTTTTGTCACTTCACTAAATTTCATCACAAACCTAAGATGACCAATTACCCAGTTGTCAGAGATATGTCTTACACCTCTAACATATTGCTCAATATCTCCTCTTGCCGTTGCCTTACCCCATTCTTTTCCGAATACTGTTGGCATTTTCTTACCCTTCCTTTTCCTCTTTCGGAAGCGAACTCACAGTTTCTAATATCCTATTTTCACCTTTACGGTATTTATGCCATTTACCGCAGAGTGGCGAATCCTCTCTTGCCTTGCTTCTTTTATAGACAAACTCGCCTATGGTCACTTGACTTTTTTCACTCAAGGGAAGGTTTTTTCTAGGGTATCTTCTCTCAAAAACGGTCACATGTTTACCCGTAGTTCTTGTTGCTAAAAGTTTTTTACGGGGTGAAGATGTTCTATGTATTGCAACTTGAACTTTTCTTCTATGTGGATGTTTATCATCCTTATTGTGAGTCATTTCTCCTTGTGCATCTGCTTGTTCACTACTCATTTATTGTTCACGATTCTGATTAATTCTTTCGGTTCAGCTATAACTTTTTTGCATTTTTCTTGCACGTTTCGGTTTTAAGCGGTTCATAGATGGGAATCCTTTTTTTAACCACTTTTTCCAAATGCAACAGCTCCACTATGGTTTTTTCTCCATTCCATTTCGTCTTTCCATTTTTCCCTCTCAAATTTTATTCTACTTCTCGTTGAAAGGTATTGAAAGATTCCAATAATAGTTGAACCTAACAAGATAGCTATTTCAACTTCCATTTTTTCACCTCTAATGTCTGCATTGTTTTAAGAACGGAAAAAGTTTTTCTGTTTTGCTGTTCTTCACTCTTTTGGTTGTGCTATAAGGTTTTTTTGGCATTCTTTTAGCAGTCTAAATGCTTTTAAGGTGAAAAAGCGTTACCTTTTGTCTGTCAATTGTAGGATGATAATAATGAAAATAGTAAAGGAGAAGAAAGAAGAGCCACTTTATGAGCCAATTAAGAATGCATTGCAGAGAGAACTCGAAGAGTATTTGAATTCTCAAAAAGAAAGGATAGGTGAAGGATTTTTTACAGGCAAAGCTCATTTAGAAATAACTGCAAATGGACGTTTCTCTGAAGAATTAAAAGAGGTGCTTGATAATGACGCATTGAGCATCATAAGAGTTGAAAAATTCTCTCCAGATATAATGGGGTTCATACAAAAAACTCGATATCTTAAGGAACTTATAACCGTTGAAGTAAAGCACGATAAAATAACAATTCAAAACATTTCAAGAGCAAAATTGTATGCAGATATTTTCAATGCCAGATACGGAATGCTTGTCTCACCTAAAGGGATTGGAGAAGAGATAAAGAGGTTCATTAGCAATAGATATGCAATAAGAGGGAATGTTATCATTGCCCAATTTGACGAAGCGAATAACAAGTTCAAGTTTGACAAGAAACTTTATTCAACTATCCCAGAACCTTTTGCACCTACAAAATAAATTAAGTATTAAACTAGAGGGGTAGGCTCAGTATTGGCTGATTTTCACGCCAAAAACACACCTTCACAACAAAACGTTAGAAACCAAAGTTCAATCTATTTATAGGGGGCTATACTTTTCACAGAGAGCAAAAGCACATAGTCTAAACTCAATTCCTTGCAACCTCCATAAAACCAACAACCTCACTCCCATTCACCATTGCCCTTTCTCCAAAACAAATAAGTCTTAGTCTGCGCCAAAAACGCAAGCCTCTTAAGCACAACAGCCAAATCCTCAACACTCGCACGACCATCTTCTCCAAAAACTCCTCACGACTAGGATAAACACTGCTCAACGCAAGAAGCCTTCTCCTAGCACACCTAGCCACAGAAACTAGTCGAACCCTAGTATTTCGTAGCCCCTACCCCCCTAGGTTTTTTGGTTAACAAAGATGACCACAACTGTACCGCTTAAGCCTCTTCTCTCTCTCTGAGAAGATTTCGCTGTTCCATTTGCCCAATGCGATTATGTGTGTGATTTCTAGTGCTGTTAGGGTTAGGGTTGTGGCTATTGTGAATTTTACGCCGATGACGAGACGTGGGTCTGGTGGGATTTCGCGTTGTCGTGTGTGTTTTGTTAGTGCCCGTTTAATCAGGTCTTTCATGGTTGGTCACTTTTTGTTGTTTTTTGTTGTGTTGGGTTGATTGTTTGCCGCCGATTAGGAAGTTGTGGAGAAGTTGTTTGGCGTCTTGTGGTTGTATGTGGTTTTTGAGGATTAGTGTGATGTTTGTTGCCCATGCGGTTGGGACGGCTGTGTAGTCTATGTCGTATAGGCCGTCTGCGTAGCGGAAGTTGTTTTGGGCGAGGATTATGTGCTTGTTTTTTGCGCCAAGTAAGCCTATGAAGATGCCCCAGCTTGTGACTGGGACGTCTATGCCGTTTAGGCCGCCGCTGAGGCTTTTGCCTATGCTGGCGTCAAACCAGTCAACTTTGACTAGGTCGCCTAGGGTTAAGCTTTTAACTTGCTTAACAACCTCCTTCATATTAGATCATCAAGAATAAACGAACGATTAACAGCCAATATAAAGAAGAGCGAAATTTACCAATTCACAAATTTAGTGCAATGAATGCCTATTTCAACATAAATACCACCTACTGTTCAAGTTCTTAAGAAATTCTTTGCACAGCAACATATTCAGAATGCTGCAAAACCTAATCATGTTACTCTTTCCTTTAATGAATGTCGATTTAGAGGCGCTATTCTAAATATAGGCACTCTTTGTAGACAGAAAAATAAAGTTTAAATAATCGGCTAACACTGCGGGATGTGGAGGAATACAATGACTGAACCAACGCTCAAAGAAATAGCATCTACGTTGAGGGAACTTTTGAAATGGTCACGATTTGCTGGTATGCAGCAGCTCAGAAATGTCTTGAGCCAGAATTTGAGGAATGAAATTGAAATGCTGATTTACGAACTATCAGATGGAGCCCGTGGCGCAAGAGATGTTGCTGGCGCGGTTGGAATCAGTCATCCAACGGTACTTGCTTATTGGAAAAAGTGGAGCAAGGTCGGGATTGTTGAGCCGTCGCCTAGCTTCCAGGGGCGGTATCAAAGAATTTGTTCACTGGAAGAGGTTGGACTTGAAGCGCCTCCGATGCCACAGCCAGTTGTAGAGACGTTGCCTAAAGATGAGGAAACAGAAGTGAAGCAAAATGAGTGAAACCGAAAGGCTTCTTAACGATATAAGAGCTTATCTTCGCATTTCTGCAGCGGCTGCTTCTAGGGCTACAGCTAAAAGTGTCCTTGACACGTATGAAAAGGCATTTGTATACAGTAAGCTTGATGGCAAGATAACTCAAACCAAAATACAAGATGACACAAAAGTTCCACAACCAACTATCAGTATTTGGCTCGCTGGATTCGTCCAAGCAGGACTGGTCTCACCACCTGACCAATACAACCCTTCTCACAAAGCTTTGTTTACGTTACAAGAGCTTGGGATAGAATTGGGGGCATTGAAAAAGCGCGCGAAAGCTGCCAAACCTGTCTTGCAACCAAGCCCCACAGTCACGCCACAATCATCTACTGAAACTCAACAAGCTACAACTCAAAAAACTTTAGAGGCTGAAAGAAGTGGAGCATCAAACCAGTGAACAAACAGAGATTCTGAGAGAGATTCTTAAATGGATAAAGTTTGCTGGTGCAAAAGAAGTGAAGAACGTACTTTTGGCTACTTTAGATAATGAACAGAAAAGACTAATTTACCATCTTAGCGATGGAAATAGAGGAAGCTTGGAAATTGCCAAGGCAGCAGGTACAAGCGACACCACAGTTAGAAGGTACTGGGCGTCATGGGTTCGCCAAGGAATAGTGGAGTCACTTAGAGTTCGGGGCGGTGAAAGATACAAGAAATCATTTGAACTCGAAGATTTTGGAATCGAAGTGCCTCAGCCCAAACTTGGCGTACAGCCTAGCGAAGCAAAACAAGTGACAGAGGCTAGACAGGAGGAAACTAAATGAGTGCTGAAGCTACTTTGAGAGAGTTGAAGAAAATATCTAGAATCATGATACTCGCAAACGCAGCTTCTGTTGAAAAAGAACTCTCAAAAATAGCCACAACTAATGAGAGAAAGAAGATGTGGGTTTTGATGGATGGCAAAAAGATGCCCAAAGACCTTGCGAAGGAGACAGGAGTTACAGTTATGGCGGTTTCGAATTTCCTTGCCGCGGGGGTTGCCACAGAGCTCATTGAGTATAACCGTGGGGAACCGCCACGGCGCATTTTGGATTATGTGCCACCCAGCTGGATTGAACTTGTGAAGCTACCTGGAGTTGAGGAGGCGCAAGGCACGCTTCAAGTTAGGCTTGACACAACCGCTGAAAGCCCCAAGGAAAGGCAAGAAGTGGGTAAAGAGCAACAAACCAAACAAACTGGAGATGAGCAAAGTGGCTGAAGAAAGCGAAAGAAAAATCTTAGATTCTATATTGCGAACACTGGAAGAGATTAAGGCAATTCTCGTATTAACAAACCAGGAAAAACTCCAACAAGTCAAAAAAGAACTGTTGAAAGAAGGATCCATCAAACTACAGATATACGAAATGTGCGATGGTACTAAAACCACAAAAGATATCGCCACAACACTTCAGAAAGAGGTCGGCTATGTAAGCTCTTATTTGACTATTCTGCGGCGTGAAGGTCTTATAAGAACTGTAGAAAGGGAAGGAAAGCAAGTTCACGAGCAGATTTTCTAGTTCAAATGGGGCGATTCAGTGCGGTCAATTCAGGATTATTATAAACATCATATGGCGTCAGTTCAAGGTAACCTTAGTCGACGCGGAGACCGATATCTAGCGGGAGTTGATGTACAGCGATTAGTGGAGTATTATTACTCAAAGTACAAGCTACCAGAAATTGTTCTGGTGGATGGTGGCAAACCAAAAGTGATTCCTGACGACCCGTCCAGCACACGCAACGCTTTAGATTCAGTTCCAGTAACAATTAGATTCGATATTGAGAAGGAAGACAAAATCGAGTTGGTTCTTAATCTCGAAAACACCCAACCCAAAGAAAGTGAAATCCACTCTGATAAAAACGGCTTCTATATCCGCACAAATCTCGTACCCCAAAATGCGAAAGAAATCGTAGAGAAATATGAACAAATGATCTCGCAGCTAGTAATCCACAAGAATACCGAAGTGCGTAGGGGAAATGAAGTATTTCGAGAACAACTTGTGAATCTCATAACGGAGCGTAAATCCAAACTTAAAATACAAACTGACATGATTGGCCAGTTGTCGCAAATAATTCCAATTGTACAGAGAATAAAACCTTTTTCTCCAGTTGTACCTCTAACCAAAAAGAAACAGATAGTCATAAATCCACCGCAGCCACGAATATCTGTCGACCCCAAAATTGACCCAGACATTCTGGAGGCTATTATTGATGTTTTGATTAGAGGTGGTAAAACATTCGAAACAGCACCAGAAACTTTCGCCAAACTCAATGAAGAGGACTTGAGAAATATCTTAATTAGCTTTCTGAACGGCAATTTCGAATTGCATGCGGTGGCAGAAGCGTTTAACAAGCTGGGAAAATCGGATATCTCACTTCGTTATTCTGGTAACAATCTCTTTGTCGCTGAATGTAAGTTTTGGGGCGGAGCGGATCTTTATGATGACGCAATAGATCAATTGTTCAAGTATTTGACTTGGAGAGAAAACATTGGCGTCCTAATCGCTTTTGTTCGCGAGAGAGATTTCACTTCAATCATCAGGAAATCGAAAGAGGCTACCAGTTCACATGCAACATTCATGGCAGATTCACTAAGAGAGAAAGCAGCATCTTACTTTGTAACTCGACACATATTTCCTGAAGATAAGGAAAAAAATATTGAAATTCATCATCTTTTATTTACCATTCATAGTCCGAGATAGCCTCAGAATCGAAATTTGAAAACCTAAATGCCGCTCACATCGTAATTCATAGATTTTCCATTTTTCTTTGCGTATGAATGAAAAATTCTGGAAAAACCCCGCAAGCAACAGCCATACGACAGAAAGCCAACGCCATAGTAACAAAACAAATAGACATGTTCCTCAACGAAATCACCCACCGCCTACCCAAAACTACACCAATAACTAACTCCAACTATCCCCGAATCCTTCAACGCCCTTTCACGCGGCACAGTCGCCTTAACCATCCGCAACTTCGCCAAAACCTATTTTTACTTTCCCTCTCAATACTACTATAGCATTGAAGAAATCGAAGAGTGGCTAAAACATGGCAAAACAAGAGGATCCAATGAAAGTATTCAACGAAGTTCTTAGGAAACACGATCAAGTTTTTCGCGAATTGAACAGCGGAACCAAAAAACAGAAAAAATAGCCACGTCCTATTTAATACTTCAGAGGGTTGTTATGTTTGTTATTTCTATTGCTACCACTTTCCTCTCTTATCACAATACACTATCACCCTTCCATCCCCAGTCGACTCACCCTCCACACGCTCCACAAACCTAAACCTTATGAAAAGGTAAAAATAAAGCAACACAGTGTAAGGTAAGCGGTTGACATGAAGCTGGAAGAAATCAAAGTCAAAATAATTCCTGTATTAAGACGTTATGACGTTAGAAAGGCAGCCATCTTCGGCTCTTTCGTCAAAGGAGAAGAAAGAAAGGACAGCGACATAGACATCCTCGTCGAGTTCAAAGGAGAAAAAAGCCTCCTCGACCTCGCAGGACTAAAAATAGAACTACAAGAAA
>Ga0315312_1001465_pt1 | contig 18251 bp, 15 predicted proteins | sample TDP7_MG_FD_203629 | JGI IMG/M metagenome (GOLD analysis project Ga0315312, IMG submission 203629) | Freshwater sediment microbial communities from Lake Towuti, South Sulawesi, Indonesia - TDP7 | ecosystem: Environmental > Aquatic > Freshwater > Lake > Sediment | place: Indonesia: South Sulawesi... | reverse complement strand
CCCTGACCTCATGGGGCCTCCTGTTACAAATATTGAGGGAATATCGAGCCTAGCCGCTGCCATGAGCATGCCCGGCGTTACCTTATCGCAGTTCGAGATGAAGACTATCCCGTCGAACTGATGTGCTTCAACCATAACTTCAACCGTGTCAGCTATCAAATCTCTTGAGGGTAAGGAATACTTCATACCATTATGACCCATTGCAAGGCCATCACAGACTGCTACTGTATCGAATCGGAAGGGAACGCCTCCGGACGACCGTATCCCTTGCTTGACCTCTTCTTCAATCCTATCGAGGTGAACATGACCTGGAACTATTGATGTGTAGCTGTTTGCGACGGCTATGAATGGCATTTCGAGATCCTTTTCCGAAAGGCCCAGAGCACTCAGAAGAGCCCTCTGCGGAGCTTTGTCCAACCCAGCTTTTATTGAATCGCTACGCAAAGTAAACGCCTTAGACGCACTGACTGACAGGCGACTATAAAAACTTCCGATGAGAAATCAAAAGTTTTATAAACAGGAAGTGGCCTACAATGCTGTTTCATACTTGGAGCAGAGAGACAACTTGTCAATTACGAGTCGGCGGGCGCAACTCGAAGCTTTCAGTGTACTAAACTTGGCTTCGCTTCTCGTGCTCCTCATTATTCTACTGTAAAGCCGACGTGTTGCTACTTTTCACGTCGGCGTAAAAACTCTCTAGAGGCTATCATAATTGATTGCGAAGATGGAAGGTTGCCGCGCCCTGATAAGGGCTTTGGAGTCCGAGAGTGTATCTGTGATCTTCGGCCTCCCAGGTGGAGCGATCATGCCTGTTTATGACGCTCTGCTCGATTCTGGAATGCGGCATATACTGGTACGCCACGAGCAGTCGGCGGCTCACATGGCAGACGGATATGCCAGGGCAAGCGGAAAGGTTGGAGTATGTATGGCAACATCAGGTCCTGGCGCAACAAACCTTGTGACGGGAATTGCAAACGCATACATGGACTCTTCACCGATCGTTGCAATCACCGGTCAAGTACCAACATCACTGATTGGAAGAGATTCTTTTCAAGAGACCGACATTGTGGGGATTACAACTCCAATCTCAAAGTATAACTTTCAAGTCAAGCATGCGTCTGAGATACCAGCAGTTGTTAGGACCGCCTTCTATGTGGCCTCGAACGGAAGACCTGGTCCTGTATTAATAGACATCCCGAAGAACGTTCAAACCGAGACTTCAGAGGTAGATTTCAACTCTCAACTGCTGGTACGGGCACGCAGAAACAACAGCGATCCTGACCCAGTCTTGGTTAAGAAGGCAGCTGAGGCTCTTGCGACAGCTGAAAGACCTTTCATCCTATCTGGAGGTGGAGTCAGAATTTCAAATGCATACGAAGAGCTTCGCGCCCTGTCTGAACTTCTCTCAGCTCCTGTCGGGACATCTTTGATGGGGAAAGGCTGTTTTCCAGAGGATCATCCGCTTTCTCTCGGAATGGTTGGAATGCATGGAACAGTGGAGGCAAATAAGCTGGTGCAAGAGGCGGATGTCCTCCTAGCGGTTGGAATGAGATTTTCAGACAGGACAACTAGCCGACCGGATGACTTCTGCAGAGATGCAAGGATAATCCATCTAGATATTGATCCATCTGAGATTGAGAAGAATAAAGAAGTCAACATCTTCATCGTAGGGGACGCTAAAAAGACCTTGAAAGGCATATATGAACTTCTCGCAGGCCAATTAGCTAGAAACGTCCGTTCATCGCTTGAACGTATCAAGGAAGTGAAAGGGCTCCTTACTCAGCAGATCTCTTCAAATGGCGGGAAAGAGCTCACGCCCTGTAAGGTTTTGAAGGAAGCAAGAAAAGTTCTGCCGAGGGACGCGATAGTGACGACTGAAGTCGGCCAAAATCAAATGTGGGCTGCCGCATACTGGAGGACCTACATCCCTCGAACTTTCATAACTTCAGGAGGCCTAGGCACGATGGGCTTCGGTTTTCCAGCGGCTCTAGGAGCCAAAGTCGCTAGGCCAGAGGCTGTTGTAGTGGATGTAGCTGGGGATGGCAGTTTCTTGATGACTGAGAACTGCTTGGCTACGTCGATCTCAGAGAATATTCCGGTCATCGTTATAGTCCTTAACAATGGAATGCTGGGCATGGTAGCTCAGTGGCAGAGAATGTTCTACAAAGGTAGATACTCAGCGACACGACTGGGACGATCGCCAGACTTCGTTGAACTCGCAAGAGCATATGGCGCCCATGGGGAGAGGGTAGAGTCGCTGAATCAATTTTCAAACGTCCTTCGAAGAGCTATTTCAAGTGACACTACTACAATCATAGACGTTCCAATAGATCCTGAAGAGAACGTTCTCCCTATGGTTCCTCCTGGTAAAGGCATCGATGAGATGATTGTGGCGTGACCGGCCATGGAGCAGGAAACGTTTATCATAGGAACAATCGTTGAGAACAAGCCAGGTGTTCTCCACAAAGTTTCTAACATGCTTAGGAGAAAAGGCTTCAACATAGATAGTATCTCGGTCGGCCCGACCGAAACAAGCGACTGGTCAAGAATGACCATCACGTTTAGAGCGGACGAAGCCACGGCCAGGCAGCTCGTTAGACAGATGGAGAAGCTCCTCGATGTCGTTCGAGCGAAAATACTTGATCAATCGATGAGTGTCGCTAGAGAGCTTGCGCTTGTCAAGCTACGGGTAGAAGATACAAGAGCGCGTTCAGACGCTATCAACTACGCTAACGTTTTCAGAAGTCGAGTCGTCGACGTTTCCCCTAATACTCTAATGGTGGAGATCACAGGTACTCCCGACAAGATCGACGCTTTCATACAACTGGCAAGAGGGCTTGGTTTGGTGGAGATATCGAGAACGGGTGTAACCGCTCTCGAGAGAGGGCTGAATGCCCTAAATTCAGAAAAAGAAGGCGCACAAAATGGGTAGGGTATACTACGACAAAGCTGTCGATATGGAGGCGTTAAGAGACAAGGCCTTAGCCGTGATAGGGTACGGAAGTCAAGGAAGAGCTCAAGCGCTAAACTTGAGAGACTCTGGGCTTCGCGTCGTCTTAGGTCTAAGGCCGGGGGGATCATCCTGGGAGAGAGCAAGAGCTGATGGTTTTGAACCAAGAGAAGTTTCAATGGCCGCTAGGGAAGGCGATATTATCCTTCTTCTAATTCCTGATCCTGCGCAACCTTCGGTATACAAGTCCAGCATATCAGGCGAGCTTGAAAGCGGGAAGGCTCTCTACTTCTCTCACGGCTTCAACATCCACTTTAAGCAGATAGTTCCTCCAAGAGATGTTGACGTGATAATGGTTGCCCCGAAAGGTCCAGGTCAAAGACTGAGAGAGACCTATCAATCAGGTTTCGGGATTCCAGCGCTGATAGCTGTACACCAAGATAGTTCAGGAAGCGCGAAGAAACTCGCTCTAGGAATAAGCAAAGCGCTTGGATGCACGAGAGCTGGAGTTCTGGAGACGACCTTCAAGGATGAGACGGAGAGCGACCTCATAGGAGAGCAGACCGTTCTGGTCGGGGGATTGATGGAGCTGATCAAATGTGGCTTCGAGACTCTTGTAGAAGCGGGATACGAACCTGAACTTGCATATTTCGAGGCTTGCAACGAAGCGAAGCTCATAATGGATCTGATCTACGAACGCGGTATAACAGGCATGCTCAAAGGAGTCTCCGATACTGCGAAGTATGGCGGCATAACTGTTGGCCCGAAAATAATCGATGCGCATGTCAAACAGAATATGCGGAAGGCTGTCAGGTACGTTCAGAGCGGGGCTTTTGCTAGGGAGTGGACGAACAGATTCGAGAGAAGCAGTAAGGTCCTGGAGCCGATGATGAAGAAGATTGAAAGCCATCCTATCGAGACAGTTGGAAGGAAGATTCGTAAGATGGCGGGTCTAGAGAAGTAGGAGGTTATCGATCCTCTTTGACAGCTACTCCAGCCGAAATCTTCTGGATGGATGGAGAATTCGTAAGAAGCAGCGATGCAAAGGTCTCTGTGCTTTCTCACGCTCTCCACTACGGAACAGGCGTCTTTGAAGGAATAAGAGCCTATCATCGCTTAGATAACGTCTATATCTTTAGACTTAAGGAACACATGGAGAGATTGAAGGACTCAGCAACGATATACTTCATGGACCTGAAATATTCGGTAGAAGACCTCTGTTCAGCAACTGTAGAATTAATAGCTAGGAATGAGATGCTATGTCAAACCTATATCAGGCCTATAGTCTTCAGAGGATTCGGAGGCATAGGTCTAGATCCTATGAAGGCGCCTACGCACGTGGCCATATGTCCATTCAAGTTTGAGAGCTACTTCGAAAATCAGAAGAGCGGTCTAGACGTCTGCGTATCCTCTTGGAGGAGAATATCTGATGTTTCAACTCCTCCGATGGCCAAGGCTTGCGGCCACTACCTAAACTCTGTAGTTGCTAGGGTTGAAGCCAAATTGAACGGCTACGATGAAGCGATACTTCTGGACACAAACGGCTTTGTAAGCGAGGGAACCGGAGAAAACATCTTCATCGTTAAAGATGGAAAATTGGCTACCCCACCTTTATCTGCATCGATCCTCAACGGAGTAACCCGAGACACGGTTATCAGTCTGGCTTCAGAGATGCGCGTGGTGCTGGTTGAGAGAAACATAGCAAGAGCCGAACTCTACACCTGTGATGAAGCGTTCTTCACTGGAACTGCTGTCGAAATCATGCCGATCTTTTCAATAGATAGGCGTCAAATCGGAGATGGGAAAATGGGCACTCTAACCGCAGGAATCAAAGCACTTTTCAACAAGGTGATAGAGGGAAGAGTCGAGAAATACAATAGTTGGCTAACACCAGTCTATGCTACCTCTGTTGAGAAGGCCCAAAGCGATCTTGCAACCGGTCTCGAGGATAGCTGCAAGCCTAGAGTCGACTCTGTTCGGGAGAAGTTTGTAATGAGCCTTTGGAATGAAACTCTTCCACAATGGTGACTGATGATGGCTTGGAGGGATCGTTTTCTTAGGCTCTCTGCCAGAGAGAGTCTGGATATTTGATACTACCCTAAGAGACGGTGAGCAAACTCCTGGAGTCGCCTTGACTCCGGAGGACAAGTTGGATATCGCGAAGCAGCTTGACAAATTAGGCGTAGATGTCATTGAAGCTGGATTTCCCATATCCTCAGAGGGAGAGATGACCGCGGTCAAGAAAATCGCTGCAGAGGGTCTACACTCAAAAATCTGCGCCTTGGCAAGGACTTCGAGAAAGGACATCGATGCAGCTCTCTCCTGCAATGTAGATAGAATACACGTATTCATTGCGACTTCTCCAACGCATATGAAGAAAAAGCTTAAGCTGACTCAAAAGGAAGTCCTTCAGAAAGCTGTTGAATCCGTCGAGTACGCTAAAGAACATGGAGTAGACGTAGAGTTTTCGGCTGAGGATGCAACCAGATCTTCCGAGCCTTTTCTGACAAGTGTCTTCTTGGCTGTAGTAGATGCTGGAGCGGATAGAATCAACGTGCCTGACACGGTTGGATTCTGCGTGCCGAAGGTCATGTTCAATCTAATTCGAGAGATAAGAGAGAAGGTCAAGGCACCAACTTCAGTTCATTGCCACGACGATTTAGGGATGGCTGTTGCGAATAGCTTGGCGGCCGTAGAAGCCGGCGCCGATCAAGCTCACGTAACTGTCAATGGAATTGGAGAGAGAGCTGGCAACGCAAGCTTGGAGGAGCTTGTGGTTGCTCTGGAGGTTCTCTACGGGGTCAAATCGAATATAAATTTGGCCGAGGTCTTCAAGGCCTCACAACTCGTCTCCAGATTGACTGGCGTGCCAATACCTCAGAACAAAGCTGTTGTGGGCGAAAACGCCTTTGCTCACGAGAGCGGAATTCACACTCATGGGATACTTCGTGCTCCAAGCACATACGAGCCTTTTCGACCAGAACTTGTTGGAAGGAGACGCAGTCTAGTAGCTGGAAAGCACGCAGGAGCACATGGAGTCGAGGCCATGCTCAAAGAAATGGGTCTCATCGTCTCAAGTGAAGAACTCTCTCAAATACTGGAGAAAGTAAAGAGCCTCGGAGACAAAGGAAGAAAGGTTACAGAGACAGATCTCTACAGCCTTGCGGAGTCGATTGTTGGAGCAAGGCTTCATCGACATGATAGAATTCTATTGAAAGATCTCGTAGTTGTAACTGGAAACAAGACAACTCCGACAGCCATGGTCAAACTCCTGGTTGACGATCGAGAACGGAGCAGCTCCAACTTTGGGGTGGGTCCGGTCGATGCATCCATCAACGCTGTCAAGAGCATTATCAAAGACATCGTAAACTTTCAACTGGTAGAATTCAGGCTCGAGAGCATAACAGGCGGAACAGATGCCCTGGCAGATGTAACTGTGAAATTGATGAGCGAGACCGGAAGGCTTGTCTCAGCTAGGGCAGTGAATGAAGATATTGTCATGGCAGGGATTCAAGCAATCATCAACGCCACTAATAGACTCTTGCAGTTGGAGGAAAGGTAAATACCGTGGGAATGACACTTGGCGAAAAGATCCTCGCTAGAGCTTCCTCCAGATCGAGCGTCTCACCCGGTGAAATTGTTACATGCGATATCAATCTATTGATGCTTCATGAGATAACGGGACCTTTAGCCGTCCAAGTATTCGAGGAGATGGGCTTCAAGAAAGTTTGGAGAAGCGAAAAGGTAGCGGTCATATTCGACCATAATATTCCACCTAGCGACGTAAACTCGACACAACAGATGAAATTCATGCGTTCATTCGTTCAGAAACAAGGAATAGAGAGATTCTACGACATTGGAAGAGGAGGGATCGCTCACCAGATCCTAGTCCAAGAAGGCCTGGCGAAACCAAGCTCAATAGTCGTCGGAGCGGACAGTCACACCTGTACAGCCGGAGCCGTAGGCGCTTTTGCCGTCGGCGTAGGTTCGACCGAGGCGGCAGCAATCCTTGGAACTGGGAAGATGTGGTTCAAGGTTCCGAGCACTGTCAGGATCGAGGTCATGGGAGAGGTTAAGGAACCTGTAACATCAAAGGATATTATTCTCGAGGTTATTGGGCGAATCGGCGTTAGTGGAGCCTTATACAAGGCAGTTGAATTCTCAGGCGAAGCGGTCTCCAAGATGAGTATAGGAGCTAGAATGACCCTGACCAACATGGCTGTAGAAATGGGTGCGAAGACGGGATTGATAGAACCTGATGAAGTTACCTACAAGCATTTCCAATCTTTGAACGAGTCTATTGAAGTTCTCAGAAGCGACAGAGACGCGGTATATGAGCAGACACTGAGGTTCAACTCCTTTGAGATTGAACCAAAAATTGCCGCACCTTCCGCGGTGGACAATGTGATGGACGTCAAGGACATTGAAGGAGAGAGAATTGATCAAGCTTTCTTGGGATCTTGCACAAATGGGAGAATGGAGGATCTCAGAATAGCAACGAGGATACTGGAGGGCAGAAGAATTCACAGCCGAGTGAGACTCTTGGTCAATCCAGCTTCCATGAAGATCTACAAACAAGCCGTCCAAGAGGGATTGATTGAGAAGCTAGTGGACTCTGGAGCTGCTGTCTGCTGTCCGACTTGCGGTCCCTGCCTTGGCATGTCACAAGGTGTCTTAGCTGCTAACGAGGTTTGCATATCAACAAGCAACCGAAACTTCGTTGGTAGAATGGGCGAACGGAGCTCTAAGGTCTATTTGGCTTCACCGGCTACGGTTGCTGCTTCAGCATTGGCTGGAGAGATCACGGATCCGAGGAGATTTTGGGATTGAATGCAATAGTCGGAACAGCGTTGAAGCTGGGCGATGATATCGATACGGATGCTATAATACCCGCTCGCTATCTTACTTCGATGGACACTTCAAGCTTGACTGAGCATGTGATGGAGAACTTCGATCCTACCTTCAAGATGAGATTACGGGAGAACAGGATAATCGTCGCAGGAAGAAATTTCGGATGCGGAAGCTCGAGGGAACATGCTCCGCTAGTCTTGAAAGCTGCTGGAGTTCAAGCGATAGTTGCAGAGAATTTCGCTCGAATATTCTTCAGAAACTCGATCAACATAGGTCTCTTCGCAGTAGAAGCACCAAACGCTTCCTCATCCTTCAACGAAGGGGATAGAGTGCGGATAGACATCGATCGTTTGGAGGTCAGAAACCTAACTAGGGGTATACGCATCAGCATTAAAGAGTTCTCCGAACCAGTCCTGTCCATTCTGAAAGCAGGCGGCCTCGTCAGATACTTGAAAGCGAAAGGCGAGTGGTGACACCTTCGATTGAAATACTCTGTTGCAGTCATTCCAGGGGACGGTATTGGGCCAGTCGTCGTCGAGGCAGCACTAAAGGTTCTGGGCGCTCTATCTAGAACGTATTCAATTGAGATTGATTTCAAAGTCTTGGAGGCAGGAGACAAGACCAAGAAGCAAAGAGGAACGGCGCTTCCGGATGTAACTTTAAAGGAGGTGAGAGGGTCTCATGCGTGCCTCAAGGGTCCTATAGGAGAGACCGCGAGAGAGGTCGTCCTCCCGCTGAGGCAGAAGTTAGATCTTTACGCCAACATTAGACCAGCCAAAAGCCTGCCCAACATTCCCTCAGCAATCGGAGGCGTAGATCTCGTCGTCGTCAGAGAGAACACAGAGGGCTTGTACAAAGGAATAGAGGACAAAACCTCAGACTACGCCTTCAGCGTACGGGTTATCACCAAGCGTTGCTCTTCACGAATAGCTAAGGTCGCGTACGAGACAGCGCTTCACAGAAGGCGAAAGGTAACGATAGTTCATAAAGCCAACGTCCTTCGTTCATGCGAGTTATTTAGAGACTCCTGCCTTGAAGTTGCAAGAGGATTCCCTCAAGTTGAGACTGAAGGGATGTATGTGGACAATGCCGCCTACCAGCTTGTGAAAGACCCGACTAGGTTCGATGTGATTTTGACGACGAACCTATTCGGGGACATCTTAAGCGATGAGGCTGCGGGTGTGATAGGTGGTTTAGGTCTCTCTCCATCGGCAAACATAGGCGATCAATACGGATTATTCGAGCCAGTTCACGGCTCGGCGCCGAATATAGACGCCAGCAAAGCCAATCCGGTAGCCACCATACTTTCTGCACAAATGATGCTTGAATGGCTCTCGAAGAAATATCAAGATTTGAACCTGATAGAAGCATCTAAGACTCTAGAAAGTTCCGTGCTCGCTCTCCTCTCGAAGGGAGATGCGTTAACATTTGATCTCGGAGGCAAAGCGGCAGCCGCAGATGTGGCGGACGCGTTGGTCAGAAGGATCAGCCAGTCGAAAAAGCCGCATCATATCGAGTAGGAGTTTGAAGCACCGTTTTCAGAGTGTGCAGCGAAATTCGAGACCGGAGTAACATAAATCTTTGCATCAGGCCCTCCAGTTCGAAACAGATCTTGCATGACACGCGAGGAAAAAGGTTCAACGTCTATTACTTTTCTTGTATAGGAAGTAGACGTAGCCGTCTAACAGCGCTTCCTCACTTGCCTTCAATATGTTCGTTGAGACACCTACGGTCGACCATCGTTCCCCGTCTGCCTCGAACTCTATGAAGACTCGAACAGTAGCCGCAGTCCCCTTCTCCGCATCAGTCTCTCTCACTCTATAACCTACCAACTTTACGCTAGCTAACTCTGGATACTGGTTTTCCAAAGCCTTCTTCAAGGCAATGTCGAAAGCATTCACCGGGCCATTCCCTTCAGCCGCTATTATGAGCGGCTCTCCGTCGACCTTGACCTTAACAATGCTCTCGCAGGTTGCACCATTAGGATCGTTAGAGACCTGAGCCTTCCAGCCGATCAAGTCGAAGTATTCCAAGCTCTCGCCAAGTGATCTTGCATAGACAAGGTTCAAGGTAGCTTCAGCATTCTCCAGATTGTATCCCGATGCTTCCAGATCCTTGATCCTTGATATGATCTCGGCAGCCTTGGCCGGGTTTCTCTCCAGGTGAAGCCCAAACTCTCTTGCCTTCGAAAGGATGTTCGCCAGTCCGGTTTGGGATGAGACGACGATCGATCTGGTGTTTCCGAACAAGCTGGGGTCGGCATGTTCATAGGTTTCGGGAAACTTGCTCACCGCGTGGCCGTGAATTCCTCCCTTATGGGAAAACGCATACTTTCCGACGAATGGTTGATAGTGGTTTTGATTGAGGTTCGCAATCTCGTAGACATAGTCTGATAGCCTAGTGAGCTTCGAGAGATCTAGCCCTGTTTCAACTTCAAGATTCAATTCGAGATTTGAGATGACCTCGACCAAGTCGGCGTTGCCGCATCTCTCACCTATCCCGTTTATCGTTCCCTGAACATGCTCGGCTCCGCCCATAACCGCGAAGAGCGAATTGGCGGTGGCCAAGCCTCTATCGTTATGCGCATGTATGCCGAGAGGCTTGTTAATCTTCCTCTTGACGAAGGCTGTTATCTTGTAGACTTCATTCGGCATCGATCTACCTCTCGTATCGCAGAGGACTATCTCTTCCGCGCCGGCTTGAGCTGCAGCCGAGACAGTCTTGATAGCAAACTCAGGGTTGTCCTTAAAGCCATCGAAGAAGTGTTCAGCATCAAATATGACATGGTAGCCATAATCCTTGAGGTAGGCTATAGAATCGCTAATCATCTTCAAGTTCTGGCCTGCAGTGGTTTCTAGGACTCTTTCAACATGGAGGAGCCAAGCTTTTCCTACTATGGCGATGCAGTCAGCGTTGCTGGTTCTCAGAGCATTCAGGTTCTCATCTTTCTGGCATGAGAGACCTGCTTTTCTAGTCATTCCGAAGGCGGTTATCTTTGATCGCAATCGTTCCTTCTGAAGTCTAGTGAAGACCTCTGATTCTGATGAATTGGTGGGGTTAGGCCATCCAGCTTCAATATAATCGACTCCGAAGTCGGATAGCCGCCTTGCGATCTTGACCTTGTCCTCTACGCTAAAGTTAACTCCGACTGCTTGATTTCCGTCCCTTAAAGTGGTGTCGTATATCCTAACGGTATGTTTGACCTTAGCCGATTCTTTCGCTAAGGAGCCAAGATGTTTCCGTGCTATTCTGCTTCCTTCAGACTTAGTCCGAGAAGTCACTTGCGTGTTAGAGATTAATTTCGCAATCACCCAATTTTGGGCTCACCATCATCGAAGTGTCTCCTAATAGTTGCTATGCGCTCATTTAAAAGTCTTGCCGTATCGCTTGTCGACCAATTTGGTTTCGACACTGTCTTGGATCATTATGGGTCGTTGCGAGCCATCCTATGTATCTGACGCATCGGCAGCCCTCAGGGATTATTGCCTTCCTGTTATGTGTTCGACTTGGTGAACTAAGAGACGTTGCGGAAAGGATATTCTCGTCCAAAACTGAATTTGGAAGCTAAGAAATATCTTTGCCAGACTAGCTGAAGTGGCAAGCAATCGACAACAACGAGATCCTATAGGCGAGAAATGAGCACTCAAGAGTAGCGAGATCAAGAGAACAAAAAGCATGGTTGGAACCTAAGGTCCTTACCGTTGCCAAATCTTAAATTCTTGATCAGCCGTTATTAAGTGGTTTCGAACGATCTATGCAGGACTTGAATGTTAAGAACAATTACTTCACATTCCCAGATAGAAGACCTGAAAAGTCAAGGGACCAAGGGGAAATAGACGAGATTCTTTTGAAGTTCGGATCTAGGCTACCTTACGTCTACAACGCGAACATCTCCGGCGCAAAGATACAGTTGAGAACGAACTCGAAGCACGTCTCAGACTTTTGGCAGTTGAATTGGTATCTCGTCGACTTCGGAGAAGCTGAAGGAGCGGTCTACCTCATAAACGGTCTTGAAGGCTATGACCCACATCTCTTCTACGACCTAGACCGAAAGAAGATACTCATCGTCAACTCAGAATATTACGGTGCTGCAAAATCCGCTGGAGCACTGGGATTGACTGGCGTGATCCTCGAAGAGAGAGGTGGGTACCCTGTGCATGGAGGGTGTGTCACGATCGAAAAGGAGCGAAAGAACGAAGGAATCATAATAATCGCTCCAACAGGAACAGGGAAGACCGCTCAGTCTCATGAATTGACGTACAGTCTTGGAAGTACAAAGGTGCATTCAGACGATTACATGTTCATATTCTTTGACGGCGAACCTATTGCCAAAGCGACAGAAAGGCAGCTCTATATGAGAACGGACATTGCAGAGGAGCATCCTACGTTCATCCACCTCTTTCATGAATTGCCTTTAGAAAACGTCATCACGGAAAAGGCGAAGTGCGCACAGAAAGGCGAGAAATTGGAACAGATGGGCCGATGCTATAGAGACTGCTTGGAAGGAGAGAGGAGATGCGTCTTCGACGAGGGTGCTGATAGATGCTACTGGTCGTACGGTAACTCCAGGGTCATGTTTCCACGCTCAATGTTTCCCATACTATTGAGGAACGATCACGGGCTCATGTACGAAGCCTTCAAGGGCGAAGACAATGTTGTAGATGAGGCGACAGTAAAATACGTCATCCTGCTTACGAGAGATGACGAATCGCCTCCGGTCAGAAAGTTGGATATCGACGAAGCAATCGAGGTTCTCAGAGAGGGAAAGTACACGATCAGACCGGGCGCCGGTCCTCGTGAGAAATGGGGGAAGATAGGCTACGAACCGTTCTATGATCCTTATCCGCCTGAAATCAATAGAGATAGACAAGAAGAGCTCTACAAGAGGCTGTTCGAAGCTGGCGTTCTATTCTACCTCCTAAACACCGGCAGCTACAAAGGAAGGAAAATTGCGACACATCAGACACATATGTATATAAGGCATATCATAGGAGTCTAGTTGGCACGACCTATTCTTCTCACGCCCTTTCAAGATGAGACAGTCGACATAGACTCAAAGCGCCAATCCGAACTCTGCTCCCATCGAGCTTCGAAGTTAAGATTGGATATCATGCCTCTTTCGCTGATAAAGATCGGCGAATACCTGTCCTGTTTTCAAGAGCTAGTTACGCTTTCGTTCCATATGTCTCAATCTCTCTTCTATTATGCCGAGCGATACTTTCTGCTGGTCGATTGAGATGGTCATTCTTGGTGAGAGGTAGTTATTCTTTATAGAACCGAAACAGCCTGGGTATTTGTCCTCGTACGTTCTCTCCCAGCGTAAATAGTCCTCAATGCTCAGATGGGATTCGAAGAGCAATGCATTGTATTTACCCTCACTTATCTTGTAGGCTAAGCTTACATGCGGATCATTGGCTATGTCGCTCAGGAATTGTCGAGGCTTCCTAACTTCAAGCATGGAGAAGACCAAGAGAAAGTTTGATGGCGTGAAGAATAGAGGAAATCGGCAGAGCGGGCGATGGATAAGTCCCTCCTCTTGCATTTTCAAGATCCTCCTTCTGATAGTGGATCTATGGACGCCTATTCTCTTGGAGAGGAAGTTTTCGTTCACCTTTACTCCATTTCCGTTTAGGAGATGCCTCAGCACCTTGAGCGCAAGTTCATCTAGGACGTAGCCATTGATCTCGACCTCTCCTCCTTTTACAAACTGTTCTTCAATGAGATCTATCGCTGTGCTGGGCTGATACTTCTCTATCAGCTTATTTGAAAAGTATAGAGCGTTAGATGGAGTTCTCTCCCCCCTTTCAGGGATCTTGCCTTCACTAACAAGAGAATCCCTCCAAACGTGATAGCTCCAGACGTCCTTCTGAAATTCAAACAGCATCATGTTGTACTCGCCCTCTCTTACTCTATAAGCGCCGAATATCTTCCTATCCTCTGCTATCCATTTCGAGACTTTCTCATCTTCAGGGAGATCAGCATAAACTACAACCAACAGAGGGCATTCTCTGAATAATGCCAGGAAAGGAACTACCGGGCGGTCAACTACTTTGTGAGAGAGCAAGCCTCTGACCCTTTCTCTAATGGTATTCCTATGCCTCTTCAAGCGCTTGGATAGATATGTCAGATTCACTTCAAGGCCATTTCCAGAGCAGATGTCTCGTAGCAGAAGCAGGTTGACCCTATCTTCTAGCAACTCGGCCATAAATATTCCTTCGATTTCGCAGGAATTTAACATTTTTGCCAAGTCGTGGAGCAAGATCGACGCAAAACGACGAACCAAAGTGTAAATATGTCTTAAGTATGACCGAAGGGGAAATCTCAGAAGCTTGAACACAATCAGAGAAGGAGTCAAAATTTATTAGGGTGTGAAAAGCATGCCGGAGTGCAAGATTTGCAGAGCCATGTTCGGAAAACCAAATGACTTGGAAAAACACCTTCAGCTAAGCAAGAGATGTTCTGAGCTTTATGAATTTCTAAACTTGGAGATCTGACAAACTCAAGTTCTCTACATTTTTCCTGTTTCAGCATCTTACAAAGAGGATTGTGAGCACGTGACTGTCCATAGAAACTCGTCGTATTTGAATGCAAGGTCCACAACAGGAACATCGTCAAGAGTTCAAGACAGAAGTTGCTCAAGCGGCATGTGCCCCATCTGCATTGATGATTGTCCAATCTTATGCGAAATCGGTTTGGCTGCTCTTAGAGGAAGAGAGGCACTTTATCCAGACCCTCTGAGATTCGGACATAGCACGGCGGGCGCACTCAAAGATTTCCGGCTAGACTGGTCAGACTTCAACATCCATGCGAGCCTCATCGGTGCTGAGGGTATTGAAGCCGACCCCGATCTAGCAATGTTCTCGAATGTCGATATTGAGACCCGTGTTGGCGGTGTTCCTTTGAAGATGCCAATCCTGATCGGAGCCTATGGTTCAACTGATGTGGCGAGAGTACACTGGAGAGGTTTAGCCGTTGGTGCAGCCATATCTGGAATAATAATAACGGTTGGTGAAAACGTCTGCGCAATGGATCCGGAAGCAAAGATAGAGAAGGGCAGGATAGTACACTCTAAAGAGTTGAAACGCAGGGTTGATGCTTTCAAAGAGTTCTGGGATGGGAAGCATGGGGGCATTGCAATCCAAACAAATGTGGAAGACCAGAGACTTGGAGTAGACATCTACGCGGCTTCGAAGCTAGAAGTGAATATGATCGAGAGAAAGTGGGGGCAGGGCGCCAAGGCAATTGGCGGAGAGGTTCGAATCACAGACCTTCAGAAAGCAATCCTGCTAAAGAAGCGGGGGTACCTCGTGATTCCAGACCCTGAGGAACCGAGGGTAGAAGAAGCCTTCAAAGAAGGCTTTTTCCAATCCTTCGAGAGGCATAGCCGAGTAGGTATGCCTAGTGAAAAAAGTTTCCTGGAGGATGTAGACGGTCTCAGGAGCCAAGGAATCAAGCACATAAGCTTGAAGACCGGGGCTTATAGGCCAACTGCTGTGGCTTTCGCAATGAAGTTGGCGTCTGAGGCGAGACTCAGCTATGTCACCTTCGATGGAGCAGGCGGAGGAACCGGCATGAGTCCAGTACCGATGATGGACGAGATGGGAATTCCAACCGTGTATCTCGAAGCTCACGTCTTGAGATGCGCTGAGATTCTGAAGAAAAAGCGCAAGTACATACCGGACATTGTTATGGCTGGAGGCTTCATCAACGAAACGCAAATCTACAAAGCGATAGCCATGAGTAATTTTGGCGAAGGCCCATATGTGAAGGCGATTCTTCTTGGACGAGCTCCGATTACAGCAGTTACTAAAGCAGCGTATTTCGTCAAATTGGCGGAGAAGGGTCAGCTACCTATGACGTTCGTTCAGCGATACGGAAAGAACTCAAAGGAGCTCTTCGCTTGTACATCTGAATTGCAATCATTGTTCGGAGATAGGTTCGATAACATTCCTTTGGAGGCGGTCGGGTTGTATAGCTACATAGACGGTCGCATTGGAGTTGGGCTTCGGCAGCTCATGGCAGGATGCAGAAAGTGGAATCTTGAGCTTCTTCACAGAAACGATTTGCTGTCACTGAGCGAGAGAGCGTCAAAGGCGACCGGAATACCTCTGCCAGAGGAGTCTGAAATAGAAGCCGTTGAGAGGATTTTGGCCTAGCTATGAAATCAGCTCAAATCATTCTCCGCGTTTGAAGCTTTGTCCACTAACGGCAGATTACTTCCTCGTTCTTGGACATGCAACGAGGCATAGTCTTGAGTGTGCGACGCCGGGAATCTTGTCGATGTCGTTGAAGTAAATTTTCTCTAACTCCGTGATCGTTTCTCCCTCGATTTTCACAACGAAGTCAAGGGTGCCGATTACAAGACGTGCCTCAGTAACTCCTTTGACTTTCTTGAGCCGCGAAAAAAGGGGTTTTTTCCTGCCAGGTCTAGCTGCCAGAAGAACATAACCAGTTTCCAACGCTGAGACACCTCATTTCAAGATCTGCTCGTCAACACAGAACAACGTAACGGTTGACTCGACGCCCTCAATCAGCGCCATTTCCTCCACAACAAGGTTTTCGACGTCATGAATCTTGTTTGCACTCAAGTGTACGATGGCATCGTATTCTCCGAACAGGAGGTCGGCATCCTTCACCTGTTTCATCTTTCTTATCTTATCAACCACACTCCTCGCAAATCCGCACATATCTCTCTTGTGCGCTATTCTTAACAAGACGTAGGCTTCAACCAATTGAATCGCCATGGCAGGTGTTGGGATTGGATAAGGTTTAGGTCAGGTCTCATCTTAAAGCTTGCTCTGAAATTAACTTGTATAGAAACAAAACAGACAATATAACTACGCCACGCTTCAACCACTTCTGTCTATCATTTGCGCGTTTTTCTACTATCTATTTTGCTTCTTCGAAACCCTTTTATAATCAATAGACCGTGATATTAGAGGTTCAACCGGGAATTGCGAATGTCTCTGAAGACTGCGTCAAGCAACGCGTTCTTTGACTACTATTATTATTTCTACTTTAACTGAGCTCAGCTAGCTCTTCTTAACGCGTCTCGGGCTTTCTGAGCTTCTTGGTGGTTTGAAAGAATTATGGTGGAATCTAGAAAACGTTTCAGGCGTCTGGTGGTCAAATTCGGGGGGTCTACGCTAGGTGATGGAGAGAGAATCTCAAAAGCTGTGGGCGCGATAGCGGACGAGGTTGCTAAGGGGTCCAAGCTCGTAGTCGTTGTTTCAGCCATGGGAAAGACGACTGATCATCTCTTGGAAACAGCTAACAAGGCTTCTAGAGGCGAAGTTGCACGGCAAGAGCTGGATGACATACTCTCGATGGGAGAGAGGACGAGCTCACGCATCTTTATGACAGCTCTGTCAGCCAAAGGAGTGAAGTCACGTTACTTTGATCCGACTGACTCAGACTGGCCGATCATAACCGACAGATCCTTCGGAGACGCTGCTCCTTTGATTGAAGCCTGTCGAAGGCAGATCAAACGATACATTCAACCTTTGATTGAACAAAACGTTGTTCCAGTAATCCCAGGCTTTGTCGGTAAGACGCTTAACGAAGAGATTACAACGCTGGGGAGAGGGGGAAGCGACACCACCGCGTTTGTTCTAGCTAGGTACTTGCCGGCTGACGAGGTGGTGCTGGTGACAGACGTCGACGGAATCCTAACTGCCGACCCGAAGCTGGTAGACCAGCCAAAGAGACTATCTGAAGTTGATGCGGACATATTAGCTAGAATTGCTGACTCAGGAACAAAATTCATTCACAAAAAGGCACTGAAGTACAAGGATGAGGCCATTCCAGTTAGGGTGATTAACTATTCCGAAGGTCGATTGGACGCGAAGGGGACTCTTGTCACAGGCGCTTTTCCTAGAGAGCTGAGTTGCGAATTGGCAAGCCGAAGCGAAGTTGCGTCTTTGACTATAGTTGGACGAGGAATATCTGAGGAGCCAGCTGTTATACAAGAGATTGTTGCAGAGATCAAGGATCGGAATGTCCCACTGCTGGGAGCATCGATCAACTACGACTCATTGATCGCATATATCCCGCAGGATCATCTTCATGACGTGCTACAATCAATACACTCGATAGTTCTCCGCCACAAGGGGACTGTGGCAATGGCGGTTAGGCAAGGCCTAGCCTTCCTAAAAGTGATGGGGGTTGGACTTGAAGAAACTCCTGGAGTGGTCGGAAGAATCTCCAATCCTCTCCGCCAGAACCGCATCAATATCTTCGGAATCTTCACGATAACCTCGAGCATAATCGTCTTCGTCGATTGGAATGACCGAGATAAGGCTATGGCACTAATCAGAGAGTCCTTGAGAGGAGATAGAAATGATTAGAGTTGCAGTCGTTGGCGCTACCGGTGTTGTCGGACAACAATTCCTATCAGCCCTAGACCATCACCCATGGTTCGACATTCGCGTACTGGCGGCCTCCGAGAGGT
>Ga0315312_1001464_pt1 | contig 18256 bp, 17 predicted proteins | sample TDP7_MG_FD_203629 | JGI IMG/M metagenome (GOLD analysis project Ga0315312, IMG submission 203629) | Freshwater sediment microbial communities from Lake Towuti, South Sulawesi, Indonesia - TDP7 | ecosystem: Environmental > Aquatic > Freshwater > Lake > Sediment | place: Indonesia: South Sulawesi... | reverse complement strand
TCCCGCCTCTTCGCCTTTTCTGGACGCCCCATTCTGGCGCCGAGGGTTGTCGGTGCCTTCTCTTTGACAGTGACTCCTGTGAGTTCTTGGATGATTTCAAGAACAGGTTTTGTGTGACTTATCCTTTCCCTAGGAACACGTAAACCTAAACAGAAGGCGAAGATTTGGGCCTCATCCTTTTCTATTTTAACCTCACTTCCAACGACCCTGTGGGGTATACAGATTCTTTCCAAGAAACCCTTTATGAACTCCTTCAGGGGACCTGCAATCTCGGAAATTCTTTCGTTGTCAAGTTGAATTTGAGAGTCTAAGGCCCATTTTCGCAGCGCGACAAACTCATCTGGCAGAAGATTAGACCAGAAATAAGTGTAGAAGGGATGAAGAGGAATATGGAAAGCTGAAGCTAAGGCTATCGCCTCCTCAGCCGTGGGCTTGTTTTCAAAGGGATCACATAAAATCTCGTCGAGGCGACGAGCAGGAACCCTTACGACGGCAGACGCCTCATCGAAATTATTAAACCTTTGCTTTATCGCCCTGTTTAACTCCTCCCTCCACCATTCTTCAGTGATCCCCGAGGGCAGGAGCGGCTTATTGTTTTCTAAAAAGTCGCCATACCCTACGAGAATATCGCCTAAAAACAGAATCTTATCGACCGCGCCTTTTATTTGCTCAAAATTTTGGAGAGAGACACGGACTACAGATCCATCCTTTAATCGCACAATTGGGGTCTCTATGGCATCCACAGGAAGGACTACCCCTCCCTTTCCAGGCGCCTCCATCTTCAGTTGCGTGCCCGCAGCTAGAAAATGGTGAAGAACCATCATAGTTGCGGGGTGAACACCCACCGCTGCCAAGCCAGTGTTTCTAGCCCTTCCATAACGGAGCCTAAAACCACCGCGCCTTGAAGAAAAAGAAAATATTGGACGACCGGCAATAACGTCTTCCATGAAATCCGCCGTCTTTTTTTCTTTACTCTCCTTAATCTCCCGGACTCGCCTCAGCCAATCCCACCCTTCAATCCCCAGCTTTTCAACAACTGCCCATATTTTTGCAGATCGGCCCACAATGCCATCGTTTACCACACGGAGGGCCCCACCCCGCACTCGGTTGGTTTCTATACGAGGCAAGTTGCGGAAGGATGAAACCTCAACCGGATCGGACGGGGTGCCAGTGGATTCAACAGGAAGATATTGAAGGGCATTTCGCAGTTCCTCGTCAGAAATGTGATATTGAAATCTGCCCACCTGCCTTTCATAAACCCTCACCTCTTCAATGAAGCGCCCAATCTCGTCCTCCGTGGGTTTGTAACGATCTAACCCAATCAACCGGCGGACAAAGTCGCCGATCACCAGCGTTAAAGCTTGGTCGGTACCCCCTGCAGAGCGGATGGGACCAGCAAAATAGATCGCTAGATACCTTGTCCGATCAGGATTCTGTTTTATTTTTACTTGAGCTATGCCCTGGGAATAAACCGCGGCGGAGACACCTTCGGTTAATATAGCCAGCGCGGTCCTTATCGCCTGTTCGGCTGCCTCGCGTCCGTTCATGTGCCCATATTTACCATAGACTATCTCCTCGGCTGTTTTAAAGGCGATCTCCTCTCGCGGCAACTTCTCACTTAACTCCCGCACCCGTTCAGCGACCCCTGGAGGACCAATAAAACCTTCAACAAGCTCGGCCAAATCCTTCGCCACCTCGGCCTCCGGTCGGAGGGAGGGATCAAATCCCCTTTCTCGGGCTTTCTTCGCAACTTCATATATGCCTTCAAGACCTTCTTCAAGGGCGGAAGCGTATTGTCGGTAATCCTTACTCATTATTACCGTCAAGGTTCCCTTCCTCCTCTAAAGTCTCCAACTATTAAAGGATTGAACTTCGTGAATCACTCTATGTGAATACGACACAAAACAAGCGTCGTCCACTTCTGTTTAGACCGCCCCGTTGCCTTTTGATACGCGTCCTTGGCCATTTCTCCCCGCTTCTCAACACAAACCTTACATCGATTATGTCTCAAGTCAGAGGGGCCATCACACCTTCCACAATTCAGAAGCAACACTTCACCAAGGCCCCGAAGGGTCGTCCACGCGTACTCCCGCTCATCATAGCGAGGTTCAAAATCCGGCCAAACTTCATAAAGGTCATCACGTCCCAAAGCCGCCTTTAGAGCACTAAAATAATGCTCGAAGGAAGTCATCTTACATTCGCCTACCCAATTTGATACTTTCTACCAACTCCCTAATTCTATCCCTCACTTCAGACCTTTGCGCCGCGGTGGTAACAATGACGCCAGCGCCGGCTTCAACAGCCTCCTTTGCCTGTTCCCCCCTCCTTATACCACCGCCCACAATTAAGGGAATATCAATGAGCTTCTTCACTGCCTCTATCATACCCTTCGGCATCGGTTCCCCCGCGCCAGAACCAGCTTCTAAGTATACAAATCGCATTCCGAAATATTGCGCCGCCAACGCATGTGCAGCAGCAAGCTCATACTTGTCGTAGGGAATGGGAGAAACCCGTCCTATAACACCTACTGAGCCCCCCATTCCGACGACTATGTAACCAAGGGGAATAGGTTCCAAACCAAACTTTCTAATTATAGGGGCACCCAAAACCTGCGCTCCACTAAGAAAGTAGGGATCTGAAGAGTTGAGGAGGGACATGAACCATATGGCATCAGCGTATTTGCTAATACCCGTCACATTATTGGGAAAAAGGATGACGGGAATTTTTACTGCTTTCTTTACCTCTTTTGCAACCTCATCCAAATGGGAAGTTAAAATGAGGGAGGAGCCGCCAAGCATTATAGCCGCTGTCTGGGAGGATTCAGCTTCACGAGCCAGATAAGAGGCCAATGGTGGAGTCATTTCTCCTTCAGGGGGGCACAGGTCAATAAGGGTCATGTGAATGGCCCCGTCTTCCCGAATCTTATCTAGTAAATATTTTTCCACAGGACCAATCACGGCTAAGCCTCCCGCTGCCCACTAGTTAGACCTGAATAAAACTTGTCAGTGAATCTACAATAGACATCAACTTCTTGAAAAGCTGGTTGAAAGGGTAACTCCTCAGTCAACCGACAATTACCACACCGCACTGCGGCGAGCCCTCTGTCCTTTGAAAGCTCAATTCTAATAGCCTCTTTTCCACACCGGGGACACAAGAAAATTTTGGGTAAGTGCCTCTTGGGAACACGAACCACCTTTCTCCGTCTTCTACCCATATTAAGGCCCCTATTACTCGCCCGGTTTTGCAACCGTATAGTAGAATCTAACAGCTTAAATATTTGTCTCAACACCAAGCCTTTTCTTTGCCGAGGAAGAAAGGTAAATGGGGAAATGGGATGCTAGAAGAGATTAATGTAGCCCTTGCGCAGGTAGGCTGTAGAGGGGAGAAAGAGTATAACATAGAGTTAATGGAGAGAAAAATTCTAGAAGCTAAAGAAAGAGGTGCAACTCTCATTCTCTTTCCGGAGCTTTCCCTAACTGGATATGTGCCCCCCGCTCATCTACATAAAGCAGCAGAGTCCATTCCTGGACCATCTATTCGTTATTTGGAGGAAATAACAGAGAAGGAGAACATACATGTGATTTTAGGTATGCTGGAACAAAGCAGAGAAGGTCATACCCCATTTAGTACGGCTGTTTTATTAGGCCCAAAGGGATTTATCGGTAAATATCGAAAAAGACAATTTCAACTCGAAGATCAAGCACTAGTCTTTGAGACTCCCATAGGAAAAATAGGTTTGATCATATCTTACGACGTGTTTTTCCCGGAAATTTCCCGATTGTTGATGTTAAAGGGCGCCCAATTAATAACCTGCATCTCAGCTTCACCACCTGTTCAACGCAAACTTTTTGAAACATTTACCGCTGCCAGGGCCGCCGAAAACAACGTTTTTCTGGCATATGTTAATCTAACTGGGTCAGGAGACGCATTGCAATTTTATGGAGGAAGCAGAATCATAGCCCCAAACGGCGATGTAATCCTTCAAGCTAAGTATAACGAGGAGGACCTAGTAGTAGGCAGAATTAACTACTCATATTTGAAACAAAACGAAATGCTTACCCCCACCATTACTGCCCGCAATTTAAAATTGGAAGTATTTAATATTCTAAGGAGGCAAATAAAAGATTATCACGTACGTGATTTGTGATTTGAAAATGTGATAAGCTCAATCACAAGAATATCACAAATTTAGGAAATTGCTATCACAAACTCCACCGAATAAGTGATAACATGGAAAAACTCAGAGCCTTCACCCACGTTATAACAACCCAATAACCTGCGCCCCTCCATCTCCCTTAACTTCATAAAAGGACCAATTACACAAAACCGCAGCGACACAAATCGGGTCTTGTCTCGCAATCAAAAACTTTCCATTTGTAAAGATATATTATAAAAATATACACCCTATGGTACTACCAAGAATTAGATGGCATCTGCGCCTTAAGAAAACCTACCGTAAGCTTTATCTCTTGGTATACAAAAATGTATTCTTAAAATGTATAGAGGCGGCTTAAGGAATTGCGTTTAAAGGATGATGTTCAAAGCTGGATAAAAAGCTCCTTAAATGATCCAATTGTGCAAATATTAGTAGAAAACAGCCAATTAACCAAAATACAGCTAGAAACATTCTTAATTGATATTTTAGCTGAAAATATAGCCCGAAAACCGTTAAAATACGATGAAAAATCCAGGCTGCGCCTGTTGAAGGCTGGAGTAAGCCGTGGCGCATTTAACAGAACGCTGAGGCAGGCCAGAAGGAATGTTGTTCGATCAATTTACACGGTGCTGCTTCTCGGGTACCTCGGGGTCTTTGAGGAAACAACCTTGGACCCATATGTCGAGGTAGCAAATAGGTTACAGACCTACGTAAATACGTATAGAAATGTTTGGGAGAAAAAGGAGTTAATGAGTGAACAGATCAGGATTATAAGCATGCTCCGCACAGAACTCGAAACAAGCTTAGAACGTTTATCCAATCCAAGATCAATATCAAAGAGACGTGATATCACAGATCACAGGATCACGAGCTCCGGAAAAACGCCACGTTCCAGTCAATAAAAATCGGCAGAATCCATTACAGTTTTCCTAACTCAACAAGTCAAAATCATGTTCACTCCATGGTAGGAGACGATTGTTATCATTTTTGGCTCTTTTTTCCCCAAAACTTTCGTGGGAACACCAAACAAATGGCTGAAAATTCCAGAAAGAAGTTTCAAATTCTTCCACCAAAGGAAACATCAACATAGATACCAAAGAGCGCCCATGTTTCTTATGCTCAACATTCATATCCCTAAGAATACTTTAGTTTGAACCGATCAATGAAGGAATTAGAATTAGCACGGCAAGTGGGGGGTATGTGATCCTCACATGTGATTTGTGATATCACAAAGCGTGATCTGCGGGTGCAACATTTATCTTCTAGTTCGGTATAAACTATTTTGGGGATTTAAGTGGAGTTCGATCCTTTCCTAACGATAACCACTATTCTGCTAGTTTTGACCATGGGGATAACCTTCCTATATTACAAGAGAATAAGGCGGGTTCATGAAGAGTATGAAAAAGCGAAGAGGGTTGTAGGAGACATTGTCATAAGCTTTAATAGACAGTTGGAAAGGCAGGAAGGTAAGCTAAATGAGATAACACGCAGGACAGATGTCTTTTCTTCTAAAAATGAGATGATCACAGATAAAATAGGAAAAGGCGAGACCCAGTTGGCAGCCTTCGCATCAGAGATAAAAGACTTATCGAAAATGGCGCAGGAAGTTTCAGAACATTTTGAAGGTATTGATAAAAAATTGGAGGAAATGTCCAAGGTACAGGAGAGAATTACACAAAGAGTTGACGAACTTGAGAAGGTGGAACGTAGGGCACCGCGGCTTAAGGTCTCTGAGGCAAAGATAGAAACTGTTATCCCAATAAAAAAGGAAAAGGCGCTGGCCCCTTTGACAGAAACGGAACTTGGGGTCCTCGAAATTCTTGCCGTTGAGGGAGAAAAAACCGCGTCTGATATTAAGAAAAGGATACAGCTTAGTAGGGAACACACCTCACGTTTAATGAGAAAACTGTATGAAGACGGTTATTTGGAACGGGACATGCGTAAAATCCCTTACACATATCACGTCAAGGAAGAAATGTTAAGAATTTTAAAGAAGAGAGACCAAGGCGAAGCTTAATGTGATAGTTTTGCGAGCCGGGTCACATCAGTTATGAGCCTATAACGCCGTTGATTTAGGGGTCCACTCCTATCAAGGATTCCTCGGTCAGCCATTCGAGACAGGTAGGTGGAAATGGTGCTTAGTCGGATGGGTTCTTTAAACTCCTGCTCATAAACGGATTGAACATCCTTTGAAGAAAACCAAACGAGCGGAAAGTGTTTTTCAACGATTAACTGGGCCTTATCAACTTTTGATAACTCAGGACCTTGTTGAGGCCAGCCGGAACCTGATCCAGGCATGCCTCCTAGTAGCTCGACGAGATCCAAGAGGCGGAGGGCCTTATCTCGCGTCACACGTCCCTCAAACGTCACCGTATAGCGATTCCCTGTTTCGTCGTAGACCTCCACCCGCATTTTTCTAGCCGGCATACCGTGTGCTCCGATCTTGGGTTTCACAACTTAACACTTTACAAGTTAAAGAGATTACGGTGAACAGGAATATAACAGAAACTTAGAAAATAGGTTAAAATGCAAAAAGAACGTGATTTTGCACCTTTTTTACTTCACAGACTTTACTCTAAAATGGATTTAAGAAAAAGGGAAGAAATAGTAAAAATGTCTAATTTCCAATGGAAACCGAGGGGTGGTTTATTCACTGATAAAAAGACAAAAAAAGGTAAATTTTTGTGAAAGAACGCCATATTAAAAGCATTAAAACTTCAAGTTCACAGACCTTTACATGTTAAGTTAATTCGGGTATTCGGGGGCATTAGGGCGTGAAACAAATACCCAAGGACTCGTTGGGTTTAATTCAGAAAACATTTTCTAGGGGAAAAGATCACGTAAAAGAGAGGATGATGCCAGCCCCCACCCCTTAGTTTCGCATGGATCACCTAAAATGACTAGACAACTATAAGTGACGGCCCTCTTCTAAAAGTTTTTAGAGAAACTCCAAAATACTTTATGAAAATTATTAAATTATGGACAACCACTAACCTATTAGAGACTATTTCTTTCATTAGAAAGAACAAATTCTCTAAATTTAAGGACTATTCCATAAGAAATAGAGGGGTGGGAGTTAACGAGCAGTTTCAGTTTTTCGCGTTTTTATCTAGTTTTTTGTATGGAAGTTTTTATTTGTTCGAATGGAAATCACGGTGTCGCATGTGCAGTTCTGTATGTGGTGGTCTTGCTATGGTGGTGGGCAACTCCGATGTTTTGGATGAGGTTTTTGAACGTTTTCTGAAGGGCACCCGCATTTTTAAGGACAGGGAAGTATTGCGGCACGATTATGTTCCTGAGAAGCTCCCACACCGTGAGGAGCAAATTCGTTATCTCGGCGAGGTTACGGCTCCCGTTTTGAGGGGTTCCCGATGCTCCAACATCTTTATTTACGGAAAGACCGGTACTGGGAAGACGGCCGTCGTCAGGTATGTGTTAGGAAGGTTAGCAGGTAAGGCCCGCAAGCTTGGGGCGCCCACAAGGGTTTGTTACGTAAATTGCCGTTTGGCTGGCACCGAGTATCGTGTTCTATCCAGTTTATGCAACGCCTTAAGGGTGGATGTTCCCTTCACCGGCTTGGCTGTGGGGGAGGTGTTTGACCGTTTTAAATCCACCATGGAGGCTCGGAGGATCCTCTTTATCGCGGTCCTTGATGAAATTGACGCGTTAATAAAGGAACGCGGCGATGCGCTGCTTTATGAGTTAACGAGGATAAATGAGACTTTAAGTTATGGCAGGGCGTCCGTTGTGGGGATTTCGAACGATCTTCGATTTAAGGAGTTCCTTGACCCTAGGGTTTTAAGCTCCCTGAGCGAGGAGGAGATTGTTTTTAGACCCTATGACGCGTCGGAGCTTCAGGATATCCTCTTGGATCGCGCCAAGCTGGCCTTCTATGATGGTGTTTTATCCGAGGGGGCTGTGAGCTTGTGTGCTGCGCTGGCGGCTGCAGAGCACGGTGACGCCCGAAGGGCTTTAGACTTGCTTCGTGTCGCGGGTGAGTTGGCTGAGCGTGGGAGCGCTGAGGTTGTCTTAGAGGACCATGTGCGGGCAGCTGAGAAAAGGATTGAGCATGATCGAATTGCGGAAGCCCTGAGAAATCTTACTCCCCATTCCAAGTTTGTTTTATGCAGCGTCTATGTGTTAGGTAAAGCTAAGGTTGGCTGTGCGATTACGGGAGATATCTATGAGATTTATCGGGAACTCTGTGATTATGCGGGGCTTACACCCTTAACGCAGCGGAGGGTGAGTGGTTTGATTGATGAGTTGGACGTTATTGGACTATTAAACACGCGGGTTGTAAGTCTAGGTAGATACGGTCGCACTAAGAAGATTCGTTTAGGGATTCCGCGTAGCCTTATTAGGGAGGTTTTCTTTGGTGATGACAGGGTTGGACGCCTGATTGATTATGTCCCAAAATGTTTGGCGGCAATTTCGGATAGTCGGGGTTGAGGACGGAGGATTCTCTAGGGCACCGTTAAACCGTGGTGTTCAGAAGGCTCTTCTCGTTTGCGTTTTGCTGAAGGGAATACGAATTGAAGATTTCCGGGCGGATGTGGTAACAGTTGACGGCCTGGACGCGTCGGAAAAATTGGTCGGTATGCTTAGGGGTCTCCCCTTTGACACCATAATGCTTGCAGGCGTCTCCTTCGCGGGCTTTAACCTAATCGATCCTGTGTTAGTTTTTGAGGAGTTTGGTAAACCCGTGGTCATAGTTTCAAGGACGCATCCAGACAACTTATCCGTAGAGACCGCTCTGTTTAGACATTTTGGGGACTGGCAGATTCGTTGGCGCGTCTTTGAGAAACTTGGTCCCATATGTGAAGTTTTTTCCATGCCCTCTGAGCCTCCGCTATACGTGGAGGTTATTGGCGCCGACTTAAATTGGGCAAGCGACTTAATTCGCGCATTTGCCGTTTGTAGTAGAGTTCCTGAACCCATTAGGGTGGCCAGGCTTATAGCCCAAGGCCTCACGCGCCAGTAGGTATGGTTGGCTGAAGCTCTAAATTATGAAGGAAAGATGAGGTCTTTTGTTACCCAAAATTTCAAAATTGTTACTCAGAGAAAGATTTGAATGAGCTATCTTCACCTTGTAATCAACGCTATGGGCAACAAGCGCGGGTCTAAGCCCCACCTTAGTAATTAACTGTTGACATGCGGGTTAAAGGGTCTAAGGTGATTCTAAAGTTAAGGGTTAACATGAGTTTTCTTCCCACAAACCCTTCTCGCCTTGGGTTGGCTAGCAACAGGGGGCTTTTTTCCCAGCGTCTCACAAAGCGGGCCCAAAACACCTTACATCGGGAGGTCCCCTTCGCATCCTTGACACAAATCTTAACCTCTCTGGGGAAAAACCAGTAGGGTTCGCCGAAGTGGACCCCTCGATGGATTTCATAGGGGAGGGGAAGCGAAACAGCCTCTTCCCCCATTTTTTCGTCAAAGATGTATAGTAGGGGTTGCCCGTATCGAAATCACCAAGGATTTTCTCCCCCTTTCCGCGACCTTGTCATCGGTCCAATCCTTTCCACCAAGAAGTAATTCGACTGTGGGGTAGTAGTCATCATTGAGTTGAGTCCAGCGTGCCTCCTCCACCATGTCTTCCCTGCTGATCACATAGCAGGGTTTCCCCATCTTTGTCATTAAGTCCCTGAGTAGGTGACCATCGATGCCAGCGGTGCTGTCTGCCTTGTAGACGACCTCGCCGTTACAAACAACTACGTGATGGACACTGTCGTCCCTGAAGGTCTCCTTAATTTTCCCTTCGCAAAGTTCATAGGCTCGCTCAGCCATGGAGATATATTCATCGAAAGAGAGGTCTTCAAATTTCCTTAAAGGTATATTAAAAGGGTCTAAAGCCTTTTCAAGAACCCAAAGGTTCCTACCCCTATTAGTTACCTTTCCCGCCTTTTTCAGAATCCAAAGATAATGGCTTACAACCTCCCTTTTTCTCCCAAGCTTCCTTGCGATCTGGCTTGCGGTGGCCCCTAGGTCCCCAACTTCCCTCAGCATGCCAAATATCTCTTCCTCCAATCCCACGATGTCCACCCTCAAAGTATTTTGATAATGATATCTTATATAAATATTTTAGAATATGGCATTTTGTCTAGCGTCCCCTCCCCTTAAAATATTAAAACTTTTCCTATGCCGTTGCGAAGTTAATGGTCATTACGTCTAAAGTTTGAAGATTTATTATTGGCGCGATGCCTGGAGTAGGGTTCAACCTAAGTTTCCTCTGATACTCCGTTTGCCTTTGCCAGGCTCCTGAATTTATTATAAGGGTTCCCCTATAAGTTTCATAGCCCAGAACGTGGATGTGACCCGCGTGGAAAATGTCTGGAGGATTTTCTATAATCATGAAATCCCTTTTTTCCGGGGCTATGGGCGTTCTGCTTCCATAAACGGGTGCCAAGTGCCTGCTTTGTAACAATAACCTCATGGCCTTTTCTGGCGCGTCAAAGCTCATGTTCGGTGTGGTGGCTATTATGTCGTCTAAGCTTCGTCCATGGTATAGGAGTAGCTCCACACCGTGAAGTTGTACTGTGGAAGGGTTTCCCAAGGAGATTATCTTCCTCGCCTCGTAGAGGGGTTCTGCGTAATCTTTGGGCAGGGCGGGCTGAGGTAAAGCCTTTCGGGACGCGTCGTGATTTCCAGGTATAACTATTACCTCTATGTAGTCCGGAATTTGCTCAATAAACTTTGCCACAGCCCTATACTGCTTGTGGACGTCCCTCATGGCCAGCTCCTTCACTTGATTTGGATAGACCCCTATGCCGTCCACCAGGTCGCCGGTTATAATTACGTACTTTATGTGGCTTGCGATCTTCCTCAAGTTTTCGTCTCCGTACTTTCCGTTTAGCCAAAGGATGAAGCGGCTTAAGGCGTCGCCCATGAACAGCTTGCTTCCCACGTGTAGGTCGGATGTGAGGACCGCATAAACGGGCCTTGAGGCCTTCTCTGGTTTTCTCTGGGGTACATCGGGCCAAAGGAATTCTTCTGCGATGAGGAGGTCGTTCCTTCCCTTAATGGCGCTAACGCAGACAACTTGGTCCAGCATTAGTTGTCGCGCCTTTTCAAGGGTTCCTTGGTTTATTCCGGGAGGCACGAGGACTGTGGCTTCGGCTTCTAGGTCCTCTATTCTGAAGAAGAGTTTCTGCTGATGTTCTCGTTTTTCTGTTATCATGCCGATGACTTTGACTTTGGAGTTGGGGGGTGCCTTAAGGGCCTCGGAGATGGACGACGCGTCTCTGGTGTCCATTCTTTGCCTAAGGATTCTTTGGAGTTTCCTAAAACGGTCTCGAAAATACTCCAGATATTCCTCTACAGATCCTGTTCCGCACAACTTGCCTGTTGGATCTTCGACCACCTTTATCTCCGCGTCTATGCCCTTGGCGTAGGGTCTGAAAATCTTTCTTGCCTCAGGGATGGGTAAAGGCGGTGCCACCTCTTCTTCTCTTTCAGGGAAGATTTGTTCCGCTGTTCCCTCTAGGAGGTTTCGGTTGATGAATAGGGGTTTTTCGAGGAGTTTTTCTGCCCTTTCAATGGTTTCTTCCATGAGTTTGACTGGATCCCTCGTTTGGGCCATGGTTTGTAAGAAGTCGAAAGCGTCTTTGTCCAGTTGGTACCCTGCCGTTAGGGTAAGGGTGACAGCCCTTTGAAGTCTCTCACTCAAGCTTTATCTCCCCAGTCCTCATGGATTGAAACCGTGATAGACTCTTCTTTTCCCTATAGTGTTAACTTTGGCCTTTAAGTTTTTAATGTTTTAAGTTAGAAGGGTGGGAAGGAGGGGGCTATGACAAACTAGGACAAAGCGGTATAAAAGAGGACGCAAAGAAGGCCACAGAAAGCTGAATACGTGCATGCAGTTGCCAACAGAACTCTATTTTAGTATGGGTAATCAGGGCGTCTTTGATCAAAATATTTAGGGAAGGAAATAGTTTTAGGAATGGAGATGTTACGCTAAGAGCGGCGGGGATATATGCAGATGGCCCAGAAGGATGCGGACGAAGCTCCAGCGGACATGTCTAATGTCCTTTTCTTCCCCGGTTCTGTGGCAGTTATTGGGGCTTCTCGTCGTGAGGGTGCCGTGGGCCACGAGATTGTAAAAAACTTGTTAGATTGTAAATATCCGGGCAAGGTTTTTCCCATAAACCCCAAGGCAGACGAGATTTTGGGTTTGAAGTGTTATCCCAGCGTTTTGAGTGTGGAGGAAAACGTGGATTTGGGGGTTGTAGCCGTTCCTGCTGAAGTCGTCTCCAAGGTGGCGGAGGAGGCAGGAGAAAAGGGCGTGAAGGTGCTCATAGTTATTTCAGCGGGATTTAGGGAGGTGGGATCCGAGGGTTTTGAGCGGGAACGGGAACTCCTAGACCTCTGTAGACGGTATAATATGCGCCTTGTTGGACCCAACTGTCTGGGGTTAATAAACACTTTTACGCCCATTAACGCTTCCTTTGCTGCCCAAATGCCCCTTAGGGGTGGCATCGCCTTTGCCTCCCAGAGCGGGGCCCTTTGCACCGCGGTCTTGGACTGGGCGGCCAGAGAACACATCGGCTTCAGCCACCTCATAAGCCTAGGAAACATGGCGGACATGGATGAAACCGATTTCATGGAATTATTGGCAGAAGACCCTAATACTAAGGTTATTTTGATATACATTGAAGGAATAAAGGAAGGGGAAAAGTTTCTAACGGTTGCGCCCAAAGTTTCCCATAAAAAGCCTGTTGTGATCCTTAAATCGGGAGTGTCTGATGCGGGAGCGAGGGCGGCTGCCTCCCACACGGGCTCCATTGCTGGCAGCCGAATCGCTTATGATGCCGCATTTAAGAGATGTGGGGTGCTGAGGGCCAGTTCCATTGAAGAACTTTTCAATCTAGGTATAGCCTTTTCATACCAGCCCATACCTCAGGGGCGAAGTGTGGCCATTATCACCAACGCTGGCGGCCCCAGCATCGTAGCGGCTGACGCCTGCTCCCAGCACGGTCTTAATATGGCTTGGCTCTCCGCCCAAACCATTGAAATCCTTCGCAAAAACCTTCCGGGAGAAGCCTCCTGGACTAATCCTGTTGACGTTTTGGGTGATGCCCTGGCGGATCGGTATGAATTTGCTGTGAAAACCCTTCTTTCAGATGATGCTGTGGAGTCACTAATTGTCATATTAACTCCTCAGGCTATGACTCAACCTTTAGAGACCGCCAAGCAACTCATAGCCCTCAAGTCCAGTTTTCCCAAAAAGCCCCTTTTGGCCGTCTTTATGGGCGGCGAAAGAATTGAAGAAGCTGTTAGAGTTCTTGTGGCGGCCGGAATTCCTGTTTATGCGCAACCTGAGAAGGCTGTCTTAACTCTAGCGGGAATGATTCGCTATGGAGAATACCTTACCCCCGGAATGGAGGAAAGTTTTCCTTCCTTTGATGTGGAGCGGGAGACGGTTCAGAGGATCCTTGAAAGGGCTAGGCGGGAGCGGCGGGTCAGCCTCCTCAGTGTGGAGGCTCGGAGGGTGGTTCAAGCCTATGGAATTCCCGTTCCTTCCAGTGAACTTGCCCAAAATGTGAGGCAGGCGGTAAATGCTGCAGAGAGGATAGGTTACCCTGTGGCCATGAAGGTGGTTTCTCCTCAAATTCTCCACAAAACGGACATTGGCGGAGTTAAACTGAACCTAAATTCAGATAGGGAAGTGGAAATCGCCTTCACCGAGATCATGAGGAACGCGAGTTTATTCATGCCTGAAGCCCGAATTTTTGGGGTTGAAATACAGAAGATGATGCCCGCAGGCAGGGAAATAATCGTAGGCATGAACCGAGATGTCCAATTCGGCCCCCTCATAATGTTTGGGCTGGGCGGAGTTTATGTTAACATTTTAAGGGACGTTTCCTTCCGTTTGGCACCCATTTCCGCGCAGGCTGCCTCCGAAATGATTACTGAGACTAAGTCCTACGCCCTTTTAAGGGGTGTCCGGGGTGAGCCTCCCGCGGACATCAACTCCATTGTCGACGTGATTTTGAGAATTTCCCAACTCTCCATGGACTTTGGAGAGATTAATGAAATTGATATAAACCCCCTTTTCGTCTATGAACGTAATAATGGATCATTGGCACTGGATGTAAAAATAACAGTAACATAAGGTGAGTAAAACATGAAGAAAATACCCAGTCTATACGTGGCTTCGGCTACACGCCAATCCACTGGAAAAACCGCGCTTTGTCTCGGCTTAGCCCTTAAATTCAGGGATGAAGGAGTAAATGTAGGATACTTCAAGCCTCTAGGATGGCACACCACCTCCATGGAAGGAAAGCCTCTGGATGAAGACTCCATCCTCATGAAACAAATGTTAAATCTAGAAGCGTCAACAGACCTGATAACCCCTGTCTTGCTGGAGTATCAATATTTGGATCAGTATTCCATGGGAGACACAGCCACCCTTTTGGACAGAATTAACCAAGCATACCAGCAAGTATCTAAGGACAAAGACTTAACGATTATAGAGGCCCTTCATGAGCCCTGCCTAGGCGCCTTTATAGGTCTCTCAGCCGCGGAGCTAGCGAAACAACTTAACTCAACTCTCCTCTTAGTATCTACAACCTACCGGGACATGGCTGTGGACGAAATCCTGTTTGAGCACTTTTGCATCTCCAAGGGGGGAACGAAATGCGAAGGGGTCATCTTTAATCGGGTCCAAAAGCCCATTGACAAACGGATCAAAAATGTGGTGGTTCCAACATTGGAGAAACAGGGAATTCGCGTCTGGGGACTCATACCTGAGTCAATCACCTTAACCGCTCCCACGGTTAAGGAACTCGCTGAGACATTGGGTGGGGAAGTTCTATGTGGAGAGAAGAACATGTCAAATCTTATTGAGCATTACCTGGTAGGGGCCATGACCCAAGACAGCGCCATACGCTATTTCCGAAGGGCTCCCAGAAAGGTGGTGATCACAGGCGGAGATAGGCCGGACCTTGCCCTGGCAGCCCTTGAGACGGACACCTCCGCACTTATTTTAACGGGGAACCTTTACCCCGATGTGAGGGTGCTGGCCAGAGCTGAAGAAAAGGGAGTTCCCGTCATCCTTGTCCCCTACGATACATACACCACCGTAGGGAAGGTTAGAGATGTCACGGGAAAAATCAGAATTAGCGACGAAAAACGCATAAACGAGGCCAAGAGACTCGTCTCAAAACATGTGAACTGGAAGGGCCTCCTTTCCTGCCTAGGCTTAGTATAAAATCCTCCAAATCCTCCTCAACTCCCTGATCTTCATTACAGCCACCATTCTGCCCAGCGGCCTAATCCTAGACTACTTCGCCGCCTCCGTCCAAATCCCCAAAGCCCTACGCTACGAGTAACAACAAATCCAAACTTAGAAATGGGGCTGACGTATTTAATGCCCCTGTACAAGTAGGTCATTTCTTTAATGCCTACTTTTCCGGCAATTTATAGAGGAAGATTGAAATAATTTGTTAACTAAAATATGTTTGGATTAAGATGTCTACTCCTTCACACCGTTTCGTTCAGGAAAAGTTCGCCGAATATTATCGGGAACGCGCTTCGGAGATTGAACCTCCGCCTTTCATTGAGCAGCGGGAGTTCGGCTTTCTCCTTTTCAGGGAGAGAATTATGCTTCGACATAAGGGTTTTAGAACCATTGAGGATTTCAGGTCCTTCTTGCAAAGGTTAACCCCCTCTGATGTTTATTACTCCGCCGCTTATTATGAGCGGCCGGAGGCAGAAATGGACGAAAAGGGCTGGCTGGGGGCGGATTTAATCTTCGATATAGATGCGGATCACATTCCAACTCCATGCAATAAGTTTCATGACACCTGGCTTTGCGGTAACTGTGGCGCTACGGGAAGGGGCGTACCTCCAGCCAAATGTCCTGCCTGTGGAGGACAGAAATTTGACGAGAAAACTTGGCCCTGTGAGGTCTGCTTAACCACCGCTAAGGCGGAAACCATAAAACTTATGGATTTCCTAACCAGGGACTTCGGCTTTTCTTTGGATGAAATCCGAGTGTTCTTTTCCGGCCACCGGGGTTACCACCTTCAAGTGGAGAGCGAAAAGGTTCGCACCTTGGATCAGCTGGCCCGCAGCGAAATAGTGGACTACATTCTGGGTGTGGGGCTAGAACCCCAACTTCATGGTTTAGTGGAGGCCTTCGGGGAAAGCCGGTCCCATATCTTTATGGGACCAGACCTGTCTGATTCGGGATGGCGCGGAAGAATAGCTAAGGGAACCTACGATTTTCTCCTAACAACCTCCCAAGAGGAGTTGGAGAAAATAGGGTTAAAGAAGAAAGCGGCTGAAACAATCATAAAAAATAGGGAAATACTTTTGAGAAGCTGGGGGGAGAGGGGGCCTTGGGGGGCCCTACAGGGAATAGGTGTCGAAAACTGGAAGAGAATAGCTCAACGGGGGGCGGAGAGGCAGTCGGCGAAAATTGACACCGTTGTGACCACAGACATCCACCGCCTCTTGCGGTTTAATAACACCCTCCACGGAAAAACTGCATTAAAGAAAACTGAGGTGCCCTTAACCAGCATAGAGGATTTTAATCCCTTCCAAAAAGCCATAGCCTTTAAGAAGGGTGCAATTACCCTTCTCGTGGAGGAGGCGCCGGAATTTAGACTAGGAAACATGGTTTATGGGCCCTACAAGAATCAGAGAGTTGAGCTACCCACGGCGGCAGCCCTGCTCCTGTTATGTAAAGGATTAGCAAAGGTGGCGGAGGAACGCTGAAATGTACGATGAACTGTATGAAGCATGGAAGAGGGAAAGGGCCAACGCGGAAATTCAGGGACTTCCAAAGGACTTCTACGCTAGGCTGGCGGAGTACATGAAAAAATTAAGGGAAGAAAGTCGAATGCTGGACGAGAAAACCATCAAGGCTAAGCTTATGCGCCAAGAGGGTAAAAATGTTAGGAAAATGGTTAAAAACCTTCTGCAACTCCGTTACAGAAAGATCCTAAGAAAACTAATGGCTGAAAAGATTCTGCCCAGGGAACTTTTAACCGAGGATGAAGAACGAATGTTTGGGGAGTTCTTACCCCTAGTTGAATCCTATGATTCCTTCCTTAAAGATTTGCTCCAAGGACGCCTGGCCCGCATCGAAAGGAGAAGGGAGGAGAAAAAACAAATGGTGGTAAGATTCCTTCGGGCGGTCCCCGCCATCATAGGATCTGACATGAGGCCCTATGGACCCTTTAAATCGGAGGATGTAGCCACTTTACCCATTGAAAACGCCAGAATCCTTATTAGGCAAGGTGTCGCCGTAGAAGTGGAGACAAAATGAACGTTCCCAAAACCGTAACAACCTACTGTTCCAAATGTGGAGCCCACACCGAGCACACGGTGTCCCTCTATAAGGCTGGGAAGAGGCGAGCTCTAGCTAGGGGCGAACGCCACCATAAGCTTCGTGAAAAGAAGGGTTATGGAGGCCAGAAGTTCCCGCGTCAACGAAAGTTTGCCAAGATAACGAAGAAGCAAACCCTAAAGCTTAAGTGTCGCACATGTGGCTTCACGTTGCATAAGGAGGGCATTCGCCTCAAAAAATTGGAGATTAAATAGGAGGAAGGGGAGATGAGTGAGTGGGAGGAGCTCATACCCAAGCCCAGAAGTGTTTTCCTTCGAGTGAAATGCCCCGACTGCGGGAACGAACAAATTGTCTTCAGCCACGCCACCACCATTGTCCACTGTAACGTTTGTGGAGCAACCCTTGCTGAACCCTCCAGGGGGAAGGCTAAGGTGAAGGGGGAGGTAGTCGCCGTTTTAAAATAAGATGGAGGAAAAAGATTGGCCTTAAGTGGGGCAGAATGGCCTGAAGAAGGAGACCTAGTGGTTGCCACAGTAGAGAGGATAACCGATTATGGAGCCTATGTTCAGTTAGAGGAATACAACAAGAAAGGCTTCCTTTACATAAATGAGATATCTTCTTCATGGGTCAGGAACATCCGCGATTATGTGCGGGAAGGCCAAAAGGTTGTTCTAAAGGTTCTGCGAGTTAACGCGGAAAGGGGGCAAGTAGACCTCTCCTATAGAAGGGTTTCCGGTCCTGAGAGAAGGGAAAAACTCCTCTCTTGGAAACTAGATAAGAAGGCTGAAAGTCTGTTACGAAGCGCCGCT
>Ga0315312_1001463_pt1 | contig 18296 bp, 13 predicted proteins | sample TDP7_MG_FD_203629 | JGI IMG/M metagenome (GOLD analysis project Ga0315312, IMG submission 203629) | Freshwater sediment microbial communities from Lake Towuti, South Sulawesi, Indonesia - TDP7 | ecosystem: Environmental > Aquatic > Freshwater > Lake > Sediment | place: Indonesia: South Sulawesi... | reverse complement strand
ATCGAAACTGAGATGACCGAAAACTGGCCGAAAGACGTAAGGGAATCTTTCTTGAAACAGATACCTCTCGGCCGTTTTGGAAAGCCTGAGGAAGTGGCAGAAACAGTAGTATTCCTCGTTTCGAACACTGCTGGTTATATCACTGGGGCGACTATAGACATAAATGGCGGCATTCTAATGGATTAACCTAACCGGACTATACTACCGGAGCCCTGAACTAGCATACTGCGCTCATTTGCGCTTTCGATAGATGGTCACACCATCCTTTTCATCGATTTCGGTCCATCGCAATTTTAATGCTTCAGCAGTTCTAGCGCGGGTATCCTTGAGAACTTGTAAGAATGTCGCTGTTCTCTTTCAACAGCCGGCGATCAACTGGTTGATTTCTTCTTCAGTGGGAATGAATGGCAGTTTCCGCATATCTTTGCTGGAGCGGGCTTTTCTTCTGATTGAGAATTCGCTTTGGGAGGCTCTAAGCTAATTGGTAGGGCTATACATTTGACTGGTGTGGTAGAAGCGGCTTTGTTTGCGCTGTGGTGTTTTCGTTTGGAAAGCCCGTTATTCACGTTATTCACCTTGTTTTAAAATGAGAACATATACGTTGCTATGGGCAGTTAGACAGTTAGGCTTACGTAATACCTCAAGACCTACCCCTTCTCCCCTAGGTCTTTTCTGAAGGATTGAATGAATGAGGACTGGGTTCTCAGAATAGTCTGGTAATTTCCGCCCAAAAATTGTTCGGCAATAAAGCTTGGGGATTTCAGGGTAATTAATAGAGACCTGCCCTAGTAGGTGACATGAAAATAAAAAAAATATTTTTTTCTACATACAGGAGCATGCAAGTAAGTATAGTTCAAACTAGGCGTGGCGCAATAGTTGAGACTATTGAGGTTGGCTCTCTGTTTCTCTTGTCTGGAAAATTACGGTGCGCATGGTCTGGACAAAGGAGGAGGCTTTCCGTGAATTACTGTGGGAACAATCGAGTATGCTTTTGGGTAGTTCCATGAATCCTCGTAGTAATGGACAGGATTGTGTATTTCTGCAGGGTTTGGGCCAACTTAAAAAATAGAGGGGGTAGTTCTGTTTGGACGGCTGCAGGGCTTTAAAAGGTCTCGCGGCGATGTAGAAAAGAGGGTCGCTGGTGACCGTTTTGAGGGAAATGTTGTTGTTGATGTTTCTGATGCGTTCTGCGCATTCATTTGCCTGTTCTATTGTTTGAACAATTGCTGTGGGTTTTGTTTGAACAAAAGAGACAGACTAGTTAAGCACGTTTAGTTCTATAGTGTACACTAAGCGGCTGCGATAGTGTACACTAAGGCGCTAGTTGAAAACCTACAGCTCTATAGTCCAGACTATTTTTTGGTTGTCTGTGATGAAGAAGTTTGTATGGAGGGGTCATGTTGAAAATTAGGAGGGTCGCTTCGGAGTCTATATCGATTTTTTCTAGGCTTATTGCAACCTTCTCCATGTTATGTCGCCCTCAACGTTACACATTAACTATCTTTTAAGATTCAAACATCATTGGAGCAGGGGCGTCTTTTTAGAAGGATCGAGGCATGAGCAGAGAGGAAAGCGAGGTTTAACGTCAAGCCTTCATGGAATACGCAAAATCAATTAGCCTCATCACAGAAACAATACACAAAACAAAATGATGAGAAGCATGTCACCTTACTTTATCAAGGACAGCGTGACCAACATAAGCAAGAGCCAATGCATGTTTTTGAACTAATTCTGTTCTACGGCGCAGATTGTTTCTTCTACTAGCTTAGGAGAGGGTCGATCGATTGTTTACCTTTGAATCGTGCTCCCCTCCATAAGTGGTATGAAAGGCCTCGCTTCGATTTTGGTGTTTGCTTGCGCGACAATTAAACCAGTGAATACTTCAGTTTTTTCTCTTTGAATTCTGGGTCCATGAAATGGAGTTGGTCGACGATGGTCTGCCTGTACTCTACGGCAACGTCGACTACCTCTCTCAAATCTTGTTCAGAAACGTCTAGGTTCGGGTGGATTAGTTTGAGCAGTCCGCTGGATGTCCGGATAATAGCTTTTTCATCCCTCAGCTCCACTTCTTCCGAAAAATCAAGCTTGTTTGAAATGTATGTTTGAAAGTCTAGGGAACGGAGTCTGTGTAGGATTTCGCTGAAGTAGTCGCCGACTAATCCGAAGTCTTGGCTTAAGTGTACCTCGCTTCGCTGAATTCTCGGTAACTCCCATCCCGTGATGAGGCCGTGCATCCTGTCTAAGAAGGCTGTGTCTCTCATTGGTTCCGGTAATACCTCAAATATCAGCTTGTCGCGTGGCTTGCCATATCTTGTGGGCAGATTGCCGACCAAGACTATGCTTGCGTCTGCATGAACTTGTTGAGGTCCTCTTTCGTAGTTTCCACTCTCCATATAGTCCTTTAATTTCCCCATCACCTCGTCTGGGTTGCTAAAACGGATTTTACTTATTTCGTCAAAGACTATGACATCTTTTAGGGCGATGAGGCCTGGAGTCTTGGTAACTAAGTGATAGAAGAGGACGGCCGGCGAGACGTTTCCCCCGGATATAATCCTTGAATAGTATGAAATGTTTCTCAAGAGAAAGGTTTTGCCTGTTCCTTTTGGCCCCAACTCCGTCAGGTTTACGTTTGTTTCAACTAAGGGTATTAGTCGGCTCAGTAATAAGATCTTAGTTCTTCTATCGTACATCTTTGGGTTCAAGCCAACAGTATTTGTTAATAAGTCTATCCATTCTTCCGTTGTGAAGTCCACTCTTTTGGCTATGAAGTTGTTCAGGTCGCACCTTGAAACCTGAAAGGGGATGAACTCGTCGACTAGGAGGTTCCTTGGGTGATTGGGAATCTTGGGCTCCTCCTCCGGTTCCCAGACTATTTTCGCTATGCCCCACATTCCGCCCCTCAACAGGTTTTCGTGCTCCATCAGTATGCTCGATCTGATTCTGACATCCCTTAATCCCATGACAGGTATGACGACGTTGTGGGTTTGATATTTGACATCGGTGACTACGCTAAACTCGTCCAAAACCTTCACGGAGCCCAGCTGCATGGCCTGATGTTTTAGATACTCCTTATCCTTGTGTTCGGGATAATACTCGGAGATGAAGCTGACTATTTTCTGGAGGCCTTCATCTGAGAGGTTCCCGTTTCTATCAGTGTATTTGGAGATCAAATACTCTGAAATAAATCTAGGCAGTTTGCTTGCCTCATGTTTGTGGGAATGGGACTTTTTCACCGTTAAGTCGGAGAATTCTTCTCTTACTTTTTGGTTTAATCTTTCTTCACTCATTTCTCATCCCACCAACTTGTCAAAAGCCTCATCAAGGTACCTTCTCACAATCTCCGGGTTCCTCTTTACAACGACAATTTCCTTATGCCTGCTTTCCTGAAAGGAATCTCGTAATCTATAGTTGATGAGAAGTTCGATTTCCATATCTCCCTCCTTTTTAGGAGTGAAGCCTACCTTGAATTCCTTTGAGCTATTCGCATCTATTGTAGGGAGGTACGATGGGGGTGCGATGTTACAACGGATGCTTATCTGGCTTATAGGTATATGATTGGGGTTCCTCGCCTCGAAGACAATGGTGGACTCCTTCTCTTCCATACACTCATATTCTTTCAGCTTGACGTTTATGGGTTTAAGTGACCGTTCTTTCCTCGGGACCAGCACAGCGCAGGGCACGATCATCTCTTGGAGAGTTAACCCACCGTGCCCGTACATGACCTCGTCTCGCACTCGCGTTCTGATGGTTATGCCTTCTCTTGCGAGTTTAAAGCTAAGGTTGCCTAAAGGAAATGCGTACCTTTTCTCACTGCCCTCGTCGGTCACTTCTAACTCTCCAGCGGCAATAACGATAGACCACTCTTCGTCTAAGTGGGCTTCTGGGTTAAGGTCCACGTACCGTGGGTTTATGAACCCATTCTCTGACTCTAGCATCACCAACTTGTTCGTGTTGACGAAGCCGTGGTCTGAGGTTACAAAGAGAATTGTGTCCTTTCGTTCTCCGAGCTTGTTGAGGATGGATTCGATCACCGTGTGGTAGATGTTGAGGAAGTCCTGTTTAAGTTTCCCCAGCCGTTCGTCTGCGCCAGCTCGGTGAATCTTATTGTCGACGCTATCTAGGACCATGACCTTAAGGTTCTTAGGGCTGTTCAGGACTTGGTCTATCTCATCGACTTTGATCACGGATTCCGTTTGAGATATGAACTCCATGGTGTCTGATGGGATGTGCAAGGCTTGTGATAGAGTTCTTTTTTCGTCTCCGAACCTGAATTGGGCGGCTCCTCTCTCTGGAACAATGACACATTCCTTAGCCGGCCTACCCGAGAATATGGAGGTTCTGGAGAAGATGGTTGATGAAGGGATGAGGGAGAAGAGAAGCTTCTCGTCTACAACTTCAAATTGCTCCAACAGCTTTCTTTTCAGTTGATTCCAAACGTCTACTCGCATACAATCAATGACGATGATGTAGGTATGCCTGTATTTTCGTAGGGGGTCTTGCGGTTTGAAGACCTTTTCCAGGAAGTCGGCAGTTAGTAGGGGTCGATCCCAGGTCTTGATCCATCTGGGATAGTTCTTTGCTATGAACCGCTGGAAACTTGCGTTATGGTTCCAAATCGTGACTTCGTAATCATTTTTGATTTTTCCCCTATTCTCGGGGGATATGGTGCGGATTTGAGGGTTTATCTCAATATTTGAGTAGGCGCTTTCGAGGGGTACTATCTGTTGGACGTAAACGTTGATCCATTGGTCATGTGTTGATAGCTCTGCTGGGGGTTCGCCTTCTATTTGTTGTTGATGCGCATAGAACGTTTTTAGGTCGGTCAAAAGTTGCAAGTGGTCTTGGTAACTTTCGATAAACCAGTGTTGCTGAAGGTCTTTGATTATCTGGGACAATCTTTCGTCCGTGGCTGCATCAGGGTTTTCCACTATATAGTCGGGGAGACCTTCGAAGAGGTTTTCGATGCTCACCTTTGTGTATCTGTCTCGTTCGGCAAGCTGGGAGTAGTAGGCCAAGGGGTCCTGGAGCTGTGGTTCGATTAGCTTCATAAACTGCCTCTGGGCTCCAGGCTTCTCTTTGAGGACGCGCTCCTCCATATCAGAAACTTGTTTCTTGCACATGGCTGGGTCCGCTTGTTGTAGTGCCTCGGCGAGGTCATGCGGGGCTTCCCGACGGATTTTTAATTTTTCGAATCGGTCGTAGAGTTCGGATGAAATGCCCCTTATGTACTCGTAGGGGTCCTTGCCCAGTTTGTCTATAATATAGGAAAGCCAGAGATAATCCGGGAAGGATCGATAAAGTTCTTCGCTATCCAGTATTGGGTTGATGAAGGGCATAGCCAGCCTTAGGCGTTCCTTGATGTAGTCTTCTAAATCGGGTATGTTTTCTGCGAGCCTTTTGTATTTGTTCTGAGGGTAAAGGAAGAAATAGGCGTTTACAGGGGACAGTTCTTCGATGAAGTTGGTGTTTGTAAGTGCTGAAACAATAATGGCCTTCGCATCGCTAGGTAAGATTGTGCTTTTTTTGGTTTTTCTACGATATTCCACAATCTCCTTTTGTTGTCGGGTGAGGTGGGTCCCAATGATGTTTATGCCCTCACACCATTGCATTCCGGTCTCCTGTTCTAGGAGTTTTTGGGGCGTCAGCAGTACGCTGTTACTACGCCAACCAGTGTAGTCTCGGATGGGGCTATTGTCCCTTCTATCGCTAATTATGCAGAAGTTTTGGGAATCGTCGTCCTTGTGTTTCTCCACTATATTCCTTAGATGGAAGTCGCTTACATATTTCACTATTTGGTAGTTTGTGTTGAATATCCCCAGTGGCTCCTCAGCCAGGCCCTCTGCCAGTTTGTAGGGGTCGTGTAAAAAAACGATGTGTTTTGGTATGTTGTCCTGGGAGTTTTTGACTTCTTCTTCGATGAATCTGGAGAGCTTCGATTTGTCCATCGTGCTTAGCCTTCCCCTGTTATGACAATCAAAATGTTTTCATCCTTCACTGACTTGCCTTCCTCCCGTATCTTCCGCTCAGCCAGGATCTTGATTTTCGTCTGAGTTGCCTCCAATATTTCTTGTAAGGAATAGGAACCGGCCAGTTCACTGATTATCTCCCTGCCAGCTATGTGGACCGCGTCTTTCAGGGTGTCGCCGATAGTTTCAACAGCCTCCAGGCTGACTAGGCCGCATATCTTTTCGACGTTTTCAGGAGAAGGTTCTATTCCGAGGAGACGTTGTATCTCCTGTTTTCTTAAGATGGGGACGGCTTCCTTATCCACATACGTCAATATTCTAGCCTTTGTGGCCTTTTGTTGAAGCGTTTTAACGTATGCTAGAAGGCTATCTAGGATGGTTTCTTTCGCCTCTTCAGTTGTTGGAATTTCTTCTTCTAGACCGATTTTGTACCCGCATTCGCAGAAGGGTGATCCCTTGATTCTGCCATAGAGACCCTTGACTTGGCATGTTGAGAGTTGCTGGTCTAACCTTTCCCTCACCTCCTCAAAGGAGAGGTGTGACCTAACCTTTTTGAGGCTACTCAGCAGTTTTAAGGTATTGTATTCTTTGGATTCCTTTATCTGGTTGAGCTTTGCGTTGAAGGTGCTTCGCCTAGTGTAATATTCTGTATGGCTTCCAGCATAGGTTTTGGCATAGTTTTCGGTGAATCTTTCGTAGTCTTTATTGAAATCGTTGTAGAAGTCTACGTCGTATATGAGTGTTTTCAGCTGGGTGAATTTTCGCCAGAGGTCTGTTAGGAGGTCTGTGTCCAAATAGCGCTTCTGTTTCTTAATGTTGTCTAGGCCTCCGTAGCCTTCAATCAATGCCTTAAGGTAGTTGTAGGAGTAGGTGAGGGTGTCGTCCCTTCTCTTTCCGCAGAAATCCTTCAGCTGCTCTACTTGGCTGAAGCCCTGTTGAAACTTGTCTATATCAGAGTATTCCTCTAGCACCACTTCGTACAGTCCTTCTAACCCCTTCTTTGGATCTAGGCTGGGGTTTATTCCGTCATAAACCCTCAGCAGGGTTTCAATGGGGTTCAATAGGTCGGTTGTTTCTTGGTTTCCTGTCGATCCAAGAAGTTTCTCTAATTGGTGCTTGGTGAGGTCTAGCCTCTCCTTCTCCTCTCTGATCTTCTTCTTCGCCGTTTCCCACATGGCATGTTGGGTGGTGGTGCTGTAGGGGGTGGTCCTCACCTCGGGGTGGAGGGTGTTAAGTATCTTGACTACGCTCGCCCAAGGCTGGGGGAAGTTGATCATCTTCCCCTTCTCGACCGTTTGGAGGACGTATATGAGGGCCTTGCTGCCTGAGCCGACATTTTCAAGTTCTTCTGGGGCAAAGATTTCTCCTTCTTTTGTGTATCCGGTGATCAGCCCCTGCTTGATCATGGCGGCGAGGAGCACCTCGAAGGAAAAGTCTTGTAATCCATATCTTTCACTGCGTAAGGTTTTGAACAGGGCTCCTGCATCCACGCTCCCCTCTTCGGGCACGTTTTTCAGTAGAGTCTTCACGTATCTGGACTTCTCCGCGTCTAGTTCCAACTGGTCCCCGACTATTCCTAGAGGCTCGGCGTAGTTGATGATCTCGTTTGCCCTGTGCTCAGCCTTTCCCTCTTTGATGAAAGTTTTGATGAGCCTGTTTGTTTGGGCTCGGGAGATGGTGGCACGGTACTGGGGGTGTTCGCTGTAGTAGAGGTTTAACGTGTCCTCTATGCTCTTTTCTATGATTTGGGTGGCATCTATATAGTCGGCTAGGCGAAGCGGAAGTCTGCCCGAGGCGTTGCATACGACTGCGTTGCCCCGGTACAGCCACTCGATTCGGGATTCGACTTCCCCCTGAACTTGGGAGAGTTTCACGGGGAGTTCGGCAGCCTTCTCCCTTTCCTCGGTGGTCTTAGGTTCTCTATACCTTTCTTGGAGGATGCGAATGGCCTGGTATCTTCTTAGCCGTTCCTTTTCTTCTTCAGTCATTTCCTTTGGAAGCCAGAAGAAGATTCTCGGGTCGTTTATCTCCCTCAGGAGCTCTTGGGAGGTTTGAATGTCCTCTTCCTGGGTGGTGTAGAAGGGCATGCTTACAATGAAGGCGAAATCTATGTCGTCTTTAGCGGGGTCTATCTGTGGAATAGCCCTTATGTCTTTGGGGAGGGCAAGCTTTATCTTTCCTTTTCTTGGGGTGCTGTTCCAGGTTACTTCTCTTGCTAGGGTTACTTCCATTTCCTCAACGGGTATATTCTTGAACAAGGACTCTCTGGAGTTAAGTATGTATTTTAACGCTGGCTTTAGGGCGTCGTCCCCCTTATCGCGCAGCTCGTCCATCTCTGTTTGGATCTCTTCTTCAAGGGTTATTCCCACCTTCCTTATATCTATGTAGTAGGCGGAGTCTAAGGGGTCCCTGCCCACGGGAGTTACGCTCAGGTATTTGTCGAGGCTTAACCTCTTCAGCTCGTCCAGGGCGTCCTTTACGCCTTGATAGTTGAGGACAGTTTTTTCTAGTGTAAACAGTCTTTCGAGGAGGATGTGAGTAAGGTCCTTAACGGTTACCCTATCTTTTCCGGTGATGGCGAGTATTACCAAGCTCTTGATGAGCTTGTGTGCAAGCTTCCGGTTTCTCTCCAGCTTCGGTATAATGTCTGGCTTGAAGAACTCCTCGTAGACCTTAAAGTATCTGTCATACTTTTCCCTTATTCGAGGGTCGAGAAAGAACTGATCATAAAGGACATCAAGAGTGATCAAGTTATGGGCGTCTTTTTCCCCAGGTCTTTCCTCCTCCGCTCTTTTAACTTGGGAGAGGCAATCCCAGCATATTAGTACCATGGATCTCATTCTGGAGGCCTCTTGAGCCAAAAGAACCGCGTTTTCGACGAAGGCTTTGTGGAATGGGTACAGGTCGCGAAACTCGTCCAGGGTTACGCTCTTAGAGAAGTCGGGGAAGAACAGGGAGAATTCGTGATACAGGTCACCGATGTAGCCTTCGCTTCCAGGCTTTTTCTTGGCTATTCTCCTAGCCAAGATGTACCTAATGTCGATCCTTGATTGTATGAGGGTTTCAAACCTGTCCAAGGCGTAGCCCATGAGCCTGCTTACGTCCTCGTGAGCCGCTGCGATCACCCAGAAGGGTTTGCCGGCTCGAAACACCTCTTCTAGGCTTCTTAGGAGGGAGACGTCTATTTCCATTTTCTCTCTATCACGGCGCTCCTTGAGATACTGTGACAGCTCATCTACGACGACCACTGCGCCGTCCACGCCCTTTCCTCTGGCGTGATCTAGGATGTTGTCTACCCCGTCCAGTATGGGTGGGTAGAGGATCTCCAGGAAGTGCCTTTCTTTATGTGAGACGCCTCTCGACTGGTCGTATTTTATTATGATCTCGGCGATGGATGTTTTGTCTTGTTGCGAGGCCAGCTCATTAACTTCTTCCCTGCTTAGCCTCTGTTCCTCTTCGATGAAGCGGTAGAAGTCTTCCCAGTTTATGGACTTTTGTCGTTCTATGAAGAAATTCTTGTATATCGCGTCGGCTCGCACTATCTTGACGCCCTGTTTTTCAGCCTCCTCATAGAGGGAGACTTTAAGGTCCCCACCTTCGGTCAGGGAGAAGTATGCGGTCAAGAAGTTCTTGTCTTTGAACTTATCGTAGAATTCTCGCTTCAGCAGTTGAACATCTTCGCTGGGATGGTTCCACGCCTCCTTCTCCTTGAGGAGAAGGGTTATGAAGGATAGGAAGTGGGATTTGCCTGAACCTGGAAATCCTTGTACACAGAAGCCCTTTCCCTTCCCTGTCTGGATCTGGCTCAGAATGCTGGAAACGTGTTCCCTTATGTCGTCGGTGACCACGTAGGTGCCGAGGGTGTTCTCAGGGTTTTCATCCACTGCCTTGGTGAGAACTATGAAGGCTTCCGGCTTCTCAGATATCTCGACCAGATCGCTTACTCCTATCTTACCTTTTGCCATTTTCATTATCTCCTCTCAATTTGGATGATCTTATCACAGTGATGATAGCTTATGATGCCAGGCTTGCCCATGAAGTAGATCTTTTCACCTGAGACAGAGCCTGGAACGCATATAATACACGTCTTGCCTCCGCTGGCCGGTTCATAAGCCAACGCGGCTAGGTTAACCTCATACTTGGACAAAAGCTCGAGGGAGTCGAGAACCAAGATTTTATTATCCTGGAAATGGTCGTAGAGCTTCTCAGAGAGTATTCTCTCTATTATTCTTCGGTTCCTTTCCAGGAAACCCCTCTTGTCATCCAGCTCCAGCGCCTTGTAGTCTTTCCTTTGCTTCAGCGTGGTCATTATGAAATCGTCTACGTTCAAGTAATGTCCATCCTCGGGTAGGCCTCGGCTCGTGAGATAGCGCTTTACTAGGGTGGTCTTGCCACTTGGGGATTCACCTACAACAGCTAAGACCCCTCGGACCTTTGGAAGCTCCACGAAACTATCGATCTCCTTGAGACCGGATTCGAGGTCGTTCACGGTAACGACTTTGTACATCTTAGCCATTGATTACAGCCTCCTCAACGTTTGTATCAAGCCGTCTTTGTCGGGAAAGTCGACTTCGCCGGACTCTAGGAGTCTGATGGCCTCGCCCTTGAAGGTCTCCTTCTTCTCATAATCTGTGATCCTATACTTGGACACTAGCTGGGCGTAGATTTGGAAGAGCTCGTTGGGAGACCAATCCCTTAACCCAAAAAGTCCAGCCTCGATCTGGAGGAAACGGCCGTCGCTGGAAAGAAGCTTTGAGATCGTCCTTTCCACGCCTTCCGGCTGATCCCTCCATATACTCAAGAGGTCCCTAACAACCTGCTTAGGCGTGGCCTTCCCGCCCATCACTTCACTTATCACTTCATAATATCCGGCCAAACTGAGAACATCGTCTCCAATGTCCAGAACCTTCTGGGCAACCTCGTTGACACTCATCGGCTCATGCCTCAACCTAATCATCTCGTAGGCGAGGTCGCGAACCACACTGCCTGCACGACGGCCAAGAGTGATTTCCTGCTCCTCAGTTAGCTTTCCCACCTTCGACAACTGAAGGAGGGTGACAAGTTCCTCCAGCTCCTTAGAACTTAAAGGCCAAGGCTTTTCACGCTTGATCTCAGGACCTACGAGAACCCCTATCTCTTCCGCTTTGGCTAGGCGTCTTCGAACTAAATCAACTACAGCCCTATAAACTTCCAATTTTTCTTCTTCGGAAAGTTCAAGAATATCAAAAATTACGTCGTCTAAAGCTCTTCTAACACTCTTAATTTCATTTAAGGAAACATCACTCGGTGTCTTAGCGCCAACTTCGTCAAAAGCTGAAACCCTTGGAGTTTGAGACAATTTCTTAAAGATATTTTGGATTTTTTCAAGGTTGATCTCTGAAAGTTTATATGGATTAATTATAGGCATCTTCGCGTATTCGTACACTTTAACATCTAAGGCCCCTAAGCCGAGGTTAACTCTTCCCTCTAACTCGACAAACATAGAAGAAAGAGTAGAGTTTAGAATTCCACCAATAACATAGGGTATGTATTCTTTAGTCTTTAGCTGCATTCCATACAACCTTGCATCAAAAAGGACATTATCTGTATTAATCCAGAAAATGTGGCGATCATTAAGGCTCATCATACACAAAATATCTCCAATGATCGGAGTGAGGTCATACCATCTTGACCTTGAAGCGCAAGTGGGTCTTTTATGAAATTCTTGCTTCTCTCCCCACTCGATATATTTCAGAACATTTGTTCCTTCCAGTTCAGTTTTCCACTTGTGAATCATAAGAACCCGATATTTCAAGTCCTTCGGGTCGACGATAATTGATTTGCATTCTCTCGGCGACTTTATGACGTAGTTTGGAACCCATTCGCCATTTTCTTTGTGCATCCAGAATTCTCTCTCGATCCTGAACCTTTCTTCGCCGGTCTTCTTGTCGAGCAGCACTAGTTCTTCGCCGTCTTCTCGGGTGTCGAAATGCTCGCTCGGCAGGTAGAAGAACTCGTTAGCACCCGTTTTGATCCCAAATCTTACTTCAGCGACTTTTTTTAACGGAACGAAAAGATCCTCGCCTTTCTCTAAGATTTTGAAGTAGATTTCGGGCGCCCTGATGTATTTCCCCCATTTCGAGCCGACGTATCGGTGCTCTTCCTCGTTAAACCCCTCTTCCCAGAGGTCTCTCTGTCTCTTCGGATAGATTCTGATCTTCTCGTCGCTGAAATATTCATTGTATTTCTCGATGTATTCGATTATTTCATCGATTTCCATGTGGGTCTTGAGCCTAACGAACTTAACCAGGTTGCCATCCCTCTCGCCTTTACGCTCTTCTCCTTCGGTCTTCTCCAGTATCGCCACGACCGTGTTGACATCAGCGTCCCTGAAGACCCTTTTATCCGCATCAATTATGGCTATAACCTTGAAGTGATCTAGGAAGAACCTCTGCAGATCGCCTCCATAATCCACGTCGAGCCACGAGTTGGAAACGATCATGCCCATCCTCTTACCGTCTTTGAGGAATTTCGCTCCATGGATGAAGAAGTAGGTATAGATTCCCGCCCGGGCGCTTAAGTCAATCTTCTCTCTTCTGTATCGAAGGGTCACGGTTCTGATGTTCTCCTTCTGTTTGCTGGGAATATCTTCCTGCCTCGTGTAGGGTGGGTTTGCGACCACGGCGTCGAATAGAGGTATCTCGACCTCCTCCCTTTGATCGTCCAAGGTTACAGTCGACCAAGGTGCGAGGACCTTCTGCTCTGGCTCCTTGATGTCGAAGAAGTCGCTGATTACGACGTTTATGTGGTCGCTCTGGCTTTCGAGGTTCTGGTTCGCCAAGTTTATGGTTGCCAAATGCGCGGGGAACTTGTTGATGTCCACCCCCCATATCTGGCTGAGCAGCTCCTGATGGGTCTCCTCGTCAGTTTCCGTCTTTCCCTTCAATTCGAGTAGACGGTCATAGCTTGCCACTAGGAACCCTCCGCTTCCACATCCCGGGTCTAAGACTCTGTCATCCGGATTTCTGACGCACATCTTGACTATGAGTCCCACGATTTGGGGAGGCGTATAGAACTGCCCTAGTGTGCGTCTCTCATCCTTTGGAATTAGCTTCTCGTATAGGGTGCCGATGACATCCCTCTTCATCTTTGAGAGGTCATACTCGGAGACCTCATCGATCAGGATATTCAGCCTCTGAGCCACCTCAGGCGTCAACGGAATCTCGTCGTATATGGGATCCCTCTGGAACACAGCCCTATAGTCTATCTTCAAGGCTGCATCAAAGCACTCACGTAATTCTTCTAGAAGCTCGGCTACATTCTCCTTTTTGGCGAGCGAAGGGAGCTTCTTCTTCCTTTCCAAAGCCTTGTAGAATAGAATTTTGTTGATCAAGATATAAGCCGCCTGATCCGCAATGTTCCTATGCCTTTCCTCATCCAGCGTCCAGCCTTGCTTCTTGACCCACTCCTCATACTTCTGCCTAAACGCCTTGTCCGTCGCCAACCTGTTCTTCAGCGAATCGTACATGAGGGGAGCCAGAATCGAGTGAAGAGCCTTCAGCCTGAAAACGAACACCTCATCTAATGCGGCCCGAGCTTTGAACCTACTAAGGCTCAATCTACTTCCTTCCTCCCCATATTCTTGATCATTTCGTCGGTTACCCTGTCCAGAGATTTATGAATCAACGCAACTTGCTCATCCCCTGCACAAGCTTCATAGCTAATGAGACCAGCGCGTCTGGCTCTTTGAATATAGTTTCGAATTGATGTGAGAGACATTAGGAACAGACGAGGAAACTCAGCTTTCTCTAACAGGTATGAAACCATCGGATTCAGGTAATTTTGAACAACCGTAAATTCGTGATGAAGCGCGTAAACAAAAGACTCCAGTTCAGGGGAATAGGGGTGTGCAAACCAACCATCATCAATCTTTTTCAAAAGGCCGAAATCTTTCAACGCTGTTTGTAAACGTGAATACGTGGTATACCAGGTGCGCTCGGCCATCTCAGGCATTTTCTTCGCCAGATAACTCATAACCTCCCCCCGCTCATACTCAGCATTAGGAAGCTTTGGATACAAGACATCTATCACAACCTCAGCTCCAATCCTCTCAGCCCGAATAAAATGATAGTAGAGGAGTTCCCTAATCAAAGCCAAATTGTCCGTATGCGAAACAATGTCTAACAGAGGAGTCTTTACTAGCCGTCCTTCATTAAAAGTTAGATAACGCCTTTTAAAATCACACCTTATCGCCCTTCGAGTTTTCTTTGAATTCTGAGTAAGCAGACTATCTATCCTATCGTCCACCTCCTCCACCGACGTCAGGTCTTTGATCGAGCGCAGTAGCCTAATAGACAACGGAATATATGTAGATATGTAGATGCCCCTATACTTCCCCAATCCCTCCTCTCCTCTCCTGTTTCTCCACAATAGATCTTACCAATTCAAAGTCTCCTTCAGGAATCGTCCTCATAGCCCTCCTCAAGTGCCCTGTCCAATACTCCTTGTTGGTAATGAACTTTAGCTTTGGAATCAACCCTTCAAACCCTAAAGGCTTATCGGGCACGATCATCCGTTCCAACCTAACCCTATGAGGAAAGACCTCTTCCTCACTAAACCCAGTCGTTCCAAATATTTTCGTATCACTTTGAAAAGACTTCGAAGTAGCTTTAAAAATTCCCCCTATTCTTTTTGGTTTTACGTAGAAAACGAGAGCGTCACCCGGTTCCACCTCTTCCATTTCTCGTCTATACCTCTCTGAGACACCCCATATTTTCTGCTGTTTCACAACTGTCCAGTTTTCCTCATTCGTTACACAAATCCAATAATTCCTCGTCATAAACAGACAATTCCTCCATCATTTTTTCCAAAAAAGATGTATCCTACCTGAATTTTTATACTTAACATCCTCCCTCGTCAAGGCCAAGTGCATCAAAATCCTCTGAGCCGTCTTGTGACTCACCTCAATCTTTAACGCGATCTCGTTAGGGGTCACCGGCTCATCAGACAACATTTGGTATATGCGCTCCTCATACTTGCTGGCCATAGACAACACCGATTAGTATAAACAGTACCTTATATGAGACATCTCATATAAGACACTTATGGAAGAGAGCCGGTTGCTCGAAGCCAAGCCCGCAAGCCGCTCCGTTTCCATCTAAAATTAGGATACGCCAAGTTTTCTGATTTCATCAACCATTTCCTCGGTCAAGTAACGGCCGGAAGAAGTTACTGGATAAATCGACCTAACTGGTTTTTCATATCTCTTTACTTTGTTTAACGTAAAAACCGTGAGTGCCTTCATTTTTCTCTCTTCTTTGCTTATAGGCGAAATTTTGGTGTAGGAATCATATTCTTCCTTATCCAAAAAGATCCTATCCTTATAACGAGACCAAGCTACTTCAGGGTTCAATTTTTCAATATCTTCAACCCTTCCCTTGCCAACCAACACTTTTTCGCGAGAAACATAAAAAACAATTGTAGAACCACTCCTTAAATTCGTCAACTTGGTGAACTTCACAAAAACATCCCGGCCTCGATCAAACAAATTTGGAACATGTTCTGGTAGAACCGGAAATATAGCCCCAACTATTTCTTTCTCCTGCCAACCCCGGGACAAGAACAATCACCCTCCCATACTCTAACCATACTTCCATTAAAGCAAAGGGATTATTTAATATAAATCATCTTTGCAAGAATGGCTCATACCCTGGGCTTACATTCTTTTCAGAGTCTCTATTAACGCGTTCTTGTTTGGAAAATCAGCTTTCCCCGCCTCTAAGAGTTTAATCGCTTCGCTTATGAACTTCTCCTTCTTCCCAGGATTAGTAAGTCTGTATTCCGACGCAAGCCTAACATACACTTGGAAAAGCTCGTTAGGGGGCCAATCTCTTAAAACAAATGAGTCTTTTTCAATTTTGATAAAACGTGCATCCCTTGATAGAAGCCTCGCGATGGTTCTTCCTAGACCTTCAGGCTTATCACGCCAAACACCCAAAAGATCACGAACAAACTTTATTGGCGGAACTTTCCCACCCATGACCTTTTCTATTATGATAAAATATCCAGCCGATTTTAAGAGATCGGCACCGGCATTCAAAAGGTTAGAGGCAATTTCCTCAGCATTCATTAGTTTATCCTGTGAATTTATAATTTCAAGAGCCAAATCACAGATTATCTTGCCTGCACGTTGTCTTAGAAAAGATTCGTCTTCCTTGACTATTGTCCCTGTCTTTAACAATTGGAGCAATTTAACTAGTTCTTCTATCTCTTTTGCACTCGACAGTTCTTGTCTTGTAATCTTAAGACCATGTTTTAGTTTCCACTGCAGTTTCTTTCTTTCAAGCCACAACTCTCTTCGAGACCTACTCAACTTCGAATGCCCACACATTAGAAGTGTAGGTTATCGATGAATTAAATATATAGCAAACACACGCGCAATTAATTATCGAGGGCGTAAAAAGATGATGGCGAAGGACTTTTATCAATTACTGGAGGAGAGGTTGGCCCATCGGCTTGAGAAGAGCGAACACAAGGCTCTCTTGAAGGAAGTATTGACTTGGTACAAAGAGGGCGGTTCGAAACAAGTGAAGGCTAGACTACTAGAGCGCGTAACCCTAATTCTTCAGGGGTTGAGTGAAGATGTCGAGTGAGACGTTCCGCATAACAAGCCTCTTAATCGAAGGGTTCAGGGGAATCAACAAGGGGCTAAAGCTAGTCACCAATGCGCTGTCAACCGTGATCTCTGGGCCCAACGGTTTTGGGAAGACGAGTATCCTACAAGCCATTGAGTGGGGCCTCTTCGGATGGATCCCTCACATGACAGGCGCCGAGTTTGACGTCGAAGATGCCATTGTAAACCAGTTTCACCCAGCTGAAACGGCAAAGGTGGAGTTAACGCTCGAGAGCCCAACGAACAAGGTGAAGATTATACGAACAAGGAAGAAAGGTCACTGGTCAAGGAGAGAATCAAAGCTGGTAGTGGAGACAGATGAGACAACTTTGAAGGATAAAGAGGCTCAGGCTAAAATTCAGGAGCTTCTAGCCCTAACGGAGGACGAGTTCTACGCTGGCAAATACCTGCACCAAGAGGCTTTGAGGGAATTTATCATAGGCGACCTAAAGACTAGAAGTGTCATGATGGACAGGCTGCTGGGGACATACTCCCTACGCGAACTCATAGACTCAATTCCAGTCACCCAAGTGACAAAAAGAAATGGCGAAATCCAAGCGCAGATTCAAGTACTTCAGTCCACCGAGCTTAGGAACCTTCCGTTAGCCCGGGCCAAATTGGAAGACATCAAGAAAGGGCTCCTCCAAAGGGGAATAGTTGAAGAGGATCTGGATATAAGGCCCCTACCATCAGTCTTCCAAGAACTAGCACGAAAAGTCGAGGACCTCGCCGACGAAATTGGCGTTTACGTTTCCCATGTAGAGACGCCTCCACAACACATAACAGTACTGCAGGAGGCGGTTTCAAAGTTGAGAAATAACATAAGCCTCTTGGAGAGGGAGAAGTTCAAGAAATACAGGGAACTTGGCGATAGGAGGGTGACTCTTACTTCCTTACGAGACCAATATAAAAGCCTTCTTGAGAGACTGGAAGGCTTACAGGTCAGGGATCAGGAGGCTCTCGAACGTGACATTCATAACATTGAAGAACAGATCACAGAGAACGAGAGAAGACGCGGAAAGGCCAGAGACCTGAGGAACTTCCTCCAAGGGGAGGCCATAACTCTAACGAATCTCATACAAAACCTTGGGGATCTGCAAGAGGAAAGGGGGAAGCTCACATCTGAATACGGCGACATAGATTCGGTTAGAGAACAGATAACCCATTTAGAGGGGGAAATAAACAAGCTAAGAAGCAAAATAGGAGGTTTAGAAACCTACGGTCAAACTATAGCCAGCGCCCTAGAAACAAACCTCAGACTTGACTGCATATTCGAAGCCGACGACACCGGACTCGACACCCCCGCCGCCAAACTACTCGACGACATAGGCAGATGGACCCTACCCGAATTCGAAGGACAAATAACACTAAAAGCCGAAAAAATCCCAATAAACGAACTCAAAGAACTCCTCAAAACCTTAAGAACAGAAGACGCCAACACCAAACTAGGCCTAGAACTCAAACCCAAACAGGTGAAATAATGCCCTTCAAATACATCATCAAATGGCGACGCACACACCTAGAAAAAGTCACAGTCGAAGCATATCATAGATACCCAAAAACAGAAGAAGAAAAAACCAAACCAGCCTTCACAATAGGCCAAGCAGAAGGCGCCAGCGTCCTAGCCATAAGGCACGTACTAGAAAAGGCAGCCCACAAAAACCCAACCAAAAAACACG
>Ga0315312_1001462_pt1 | contig 18309 bp, 18 predicted proteins | sample TDP7_MG_FD_203629 | JGI IMG/M metagenome (GOLD analysis project Ga0315312, IMG submission 203629) | Freshwater sediment microbial communities from Lake Towuti, South Sulawesi, Indonesia - TDP7 | ecosystem: Environmental > Aquatic > Freshwater > Lake > Sediment | place: Indonesia: South Sulawesi... | reverse complement strand
CAGTACATTGGCGATTTCTTCCATCCCCAGCTCTTTCTTTATATATCTCGCCACAGCAGTGCCAGCGGAATCCCAACCCTCTCAGTGCATACGCCGGGCAATCTAGGCGAAGCCCCTCTCGGCGGAATTCCCAGAAGGGTTTCCGTTTCCCCAGCCAGCGCCATGAAGGAAGCCCTTCTGGAGCTGGTAAAAAGGAGGGAGGAATCAGCCTTAAATTATGAGGTTTCCTATGAGTGCACCCACCACGGCCCATCCCTGGACGCACCCGCCATGTTCGTTGAGCTGGGCAGCTCCCCAAAACAGTGGAAGGACCTTAAGGCAGCAGAGGCTGTGGCCCACGCCGCCATGGCTGCTGCCTCCAGCGAACCAAAATATTCCACCCTGTTAGGGATCGGCGGACCCCACTATCCTCCAAAATTTACTGAGATGGCGCTGGATTCCCCGATGGCCTTTGGGCACATCATCCCAAAATATGCTGTTTCGTGGGTAGATAGCAAGATGATTAAACATTGTGTGGAGCGGACGGTGGAGAAGGTTGAAGCCATCATCCTTGACTGGAAGGGAATAAAAGGTGAGGACAAGGAAAAACTGGTTTCAGCATTAAACGAGATAGGATTACTCGTAGAAAGAGTCTAACCACCACTCTTGAAGCTGCCCATCATTTTCCTAAGGGGAGACAAAGCCATGCATTTCCTTACTCTACGGAGGGCCTACACCGTCTCCTAAGAAGCTGGCAAGCAGATCTATTTTAAATTTCCATTTCTAGCAGTAATATTCTTAAATAAGCGCATCAATTAATAACTAACGCTGCAGTAGGGAAAACACCACATAACATTGCGTGGTTAGCCTTGGGGTTCAGATCGTTCCTAGAGGCGGTTTCAAGGCTGTTAAAGCTTGCCAAAAAGCCAGGAAGGGATGAGCTTTGGCTCTCCATAAGGGTATGCCTCCTCGGCATAGCCGCCATTGGAATAATCGGATTTATTATCAAATTCATATCCTTTGCTTTACAGGGTGGCGGCACCCCTTAAGCGAGAGGGGAAAACTTCTGTGACCACGCAAATATGGTAACGAATTTATTAGTCAGAGAGAAGAATAAAAAGAAAAGGGAGATCGCTATGACCGTCTTTGCTGTCCGCACCACGGCGGGGCAAGAGAAGAACGTTGCAAACCTCGTTGCGGCCAGGGTTGAAACCAACAAGTTACCCATAAGGGCCATCCTTGTACCGGAGACCATGAAGGGCTATCTTTTCATCGAGGCCGAGGGACCCCACTTTGTGGAGGAGGCTGTGGCGGGAATTAAACATGCCAAATCTAGGGTTCCGGGAGTCGTGGACTTCTCTGAGGTTGAGCGATATATTGTCACAAAGCCCGTCATCGAGGAGTTAGATAAGGATGACCTTGTCGAGATTGTGGGAGGACCCTTCAAGGGCATGAGGGCAAAAATAACGAGGGTGGATCGGACAAAGGAGGAGGTGATCCTCGAGTTGCTGGAGGCAACTTTCACACTACCCATCACCGTTCATGTCGATTATGTGAAACTCGTGGAGAAGGCGAAAAAAGGAGGCGGATAAGATGAGCGAAAGGAAGGTTGTGGAAGCCCTGGTTAGCGGTGGGCAGGCAACTGCTGGGCCGCCCCTGGGGCCAGCTCTGGGTCCCCTGGGTGTCAATGTCCTTGCCATTGTAAATAAGATTAATGAAATGACGAAAAGCTACGCTGGCATGAAGGTGCCGGTCAAAATAACCGTGAACACGGAAAACAAGGAGTTTGAGGTGAGCGTGGGCATACCCACCACCTCCGCCCTGCTCGTGAGCGAAATGGGGGTCGCCAAAGGATCAGGGTCTCCCAGCACCCAAAAAATAGGAAACCTATCCTTGACACAGATCATAAAGATAGCCAACATTAAACAGACCAAACTCTTGGCGAGAAACTTAAAAAACGCGGCTAAGGAGGTTTTGGGAAGCTGCGTCAGCATGGGAATCACGGTGGAGGGAAAGGACCCTAGAGAGGTTCAAAAGGAGATCGACGAAGGAAAACATGACGATCTTCTAGAGAAGGAAAACCAATAAGCTTTTTATAAAAGCCCTTCCATGTCTCTGGAGCAGGGTCTAAAATGCCGCTGGATAACAAAAAACTTCTTCAGGCCGTTAAGGAAGTTAAGGAGAAGAGTGAAAAGAGAAATTTTGCCCAAGCCATAGAACTCGTCGTAAACCTAAAGGACATAGACCCGAAGAAGCCTGAAAACAGGTTCCAAGAAAGCATCGAACTGCCCTACCCTCCTGGAAAGGAGAACAAGATTTGCGTTATAGCCTCCGGTGAAATGGCCTTGAGGGCCAAGAGGGAGGGGGCAGATTTAGTTATCCAGAGGGATGAGCTTGAGGCTCTGGCAGGGGACAAGAAAAGGGGGAAGAAATTGGCAAGCGCCTACGATTTCTTCATAGCTGAGGCCCCGTTAATGCCCCTCATAGGAAGGACCCTGGGCACAACTTTGGGACCACAAGGGAAAATGCCAACTCCCGTCCCGCCAACCGCGGACATTAAGGGGCATATAGAGAGAACGCGGAAAACAGTGCTCTTGAAGATGCGGGCGCAGCCTGTTCTTCAGTGCCGGGTTGGAAATGAAAAAATGCCTGATGAAGAAATCGCCGAAAACGTTCAGGCAACTATTCGAAGAGTCGAAGGAAAGCTTAAGAGGGGCATAAAAAACGTTAGCTCAGTTTACCTAAAGATGACCATGGGTCCGCCTGTTAGGGTTGAGTTGTAGTTTCGGTTGGGCATTGGAAGCGTTTTCTGGGTCTTCCTGGCTTTTCCTTTGGGGGTGGTCTTTCTAGGGCGTCCAAGTATTCTCGTGCCCATCTTTGGGTCTCCTGTGCTAGGTAGTGGGGGTTCGTTTGTTGTATGAAGCATTTTTGCTCTTCTAGTCTGTCTATTTCGCACATGGCGTCTCTGTTTTTGATTCTCATTCTTGAGGTGAAGCCCGCTTGTTTTAGTTCTCCGCAGAGTTTTTCTACTATTTCTTTTCTGGCTAGGTCTTGGCTAATGGTGGTTAATGGGTAGAACCTCTCTGACGGTTTTGGGGGTCTTCTTTTTGTGCCCTCTGCTTCGTGCCACCAAGCGTGTTTAGCCCAGTTTATGGGGTTACTTTTCCTTTTTGGCAATTTTCATGGTCTCCTCGAAGATTTGTAGGGTCTTGACGTGCTTTAGGGCGTGCTCTGGGATTTCCAACTCGTACGGGTTCTTCTACAACTGTCTGCTTCGAGAAGCTAGTGTGAGCCGTTTCCTCATAGTGAGCCTTCACCTCATCGTAGGAGTTTGTGTAAAAGCCGCATTCGTGGCATAGATAGCTAACATACTCCTCTGTTTTACCGAGGGGAGGTTTAGGGCGAACCTCCTCACGGAGCTCCTCCCTCAACTCTTCCTCGAACTCTTTGGCGTACTCTTCGGAGTCAACCCATGCAAGCCTAAACCTCTCGCGTAGCCCTACTATTGTCCTACCTATAGCGTTCCAAGCCTCTTCCGCAGCCCTCCTTAGCTTAGGGTCTGGGGCGCCCTCTTTCAAGGCGTTGAAGTGCTTTAACATGTCTAGCCAGCAAATGACTATTCTCTCGTAGCGCCAGCGAACCTGAAAATCCGTAAGCTCCCTCACAGTCCGCTTTTCATCTCTTATATCATGCTGTTTTCTAGCCAAATTTACACGCCCTCCACAGATTTATGTGGAAAGTCGAGTATATAAAGTTTACCAGAAGACCACTAACTAGTCTTCAAGCCTAAGGAATTTACGAGTCCAAGTCGACCTTTTATCTACAAAGTGATCCCACTTTTGCAAGAGTTCACGGTTCAAAAGAAGTGTGCGTCCAACCTTTTCTGAGAGTTCTCTGAAAGGCTCCTCTACCTTTTTTATGAACGGCTCTCTCAGTCTGGGTGGGTATTTAGCCTCCACAATGTATGCAATCATGTAAGCATTAGCAAATCCATCAGCCAATAGGTCTATTATCTCTCCCATGACTGGATTAAGAACATCCTCATTGGTTATGTCCTCAAGTGGCTCCCCCACCTTCTTCTCTATTCTGTCAACCCGTCTCCTTAATCCTTCTAAAACGAGTTCAAGAAATTCTAAGTCCTTATTAATTGATTTGGCAACTTCCTCAAAGCGTTTGTACACATAATAAACCTTTTGCCCTTTCCTGCCAGCTATTTTAACAACCAAACCTGAACGGATAAGTTCGTCTAACTCGTTCTTAACTGTCTGCCTAGCCGCAAGTTCCTTAACTTCATGACAAAGCTCGTTAAACCCAACACCATCAACGTATCTTAAAAGTGTAGCCAGAATTTTCGCTTTTCTCTCACTGAGTGGTTCAGCCACATCGCTCACCATTAAGAGGTAGTGGGTGAAGGTGCTTTAGTAGATTACTAGACGACCTTCTGGTTCGCCAGCACAACCTTTAAATAGGTGCGTTTTGTATTAGGGTATAGGGTAGGGTATAATGAAGAAAGTTGCGGTGTGGCTAAGTGAAGAAGAGCAGGATGCCTTCGCAAAGTACTGCGAGAAGGAAGGCAGATCGATGTATGCTGTGCTAAAGGAGGCAGTGGCACACGTTATTGGAGGGGAATCACCGATCATTTCCGAGCAACGTGCAAGCCCATCTTTGCCCACCCTTCCTCCCTCGCAAATTAGCCCCAAGTTGCAGAAATTCGAGGAGAGGTTTACTTTTCTGGAAAAAGAGGTTGACAAAATGACTGGTTATGAACAACTGTGGCGAGAAGTCAGTGAGTTGAAATCGACAGTAGGGGAGCTAAGGGGATTAGTCAGTGGGCTATTGCTAAAATTAACTAATACAGAAGAATTTGACAAGAAGTACGCAGACACAACTGTTGGGGTTCTTAAAAATTTAGGGTTGGGAAAAACCAAGGAGAGGCTTTAAAATGGCTTCATCTGAGCAACTTACAAAACAAATCTTGAGTAGGCTTGGAGTAGAGGTTAAGGATGAAAATCCCCAAAAGAGCGAGTGCCCGTTTGATTGCTCCTCAAAGTTCTCCATGCTGGATGAAGTGTCTGAGGATGTTTACAGCTTAGGCTCAGATTTAGCACATATAAAGGCAAGGACAGAGGCTCATGGTCAGATAATAAGAGAACTCGGTTCTCATCATCGCAATCTGTTGTTTGATCACCGTCAACTTAACGAAGATATTCTGGGCGTCAGGGAAATCATAAAAACTCACAGCCAAAGATTAGACGAGATTGATAAGAGGATAGACTACTATAGAAATTGGGCTTATGAAAACAATGAAAGGATAGCCAAGCTAGAAGAGCGTGCTGAGGCTCTAAATGAGCAACTCAACGAGGAGACACGGCAAAGGAAAAAATCAGATTCGGGCCTAGGTTGGTTAATACTGGGGCTGTTCTTTCTAGGGTTAGTTTCCCAGCAAAAACCACAGACGCGGGCTTCAAAAGAGCTTCAATACATCCAAAGGACGCCCGCGACAATAGGGGAATTAGCTGAAATGGAAGCGAGGGAGTATGTTCAATTAAGAACAGTGGGGGGGAGGAAAACCCTAAATGAGTGAGAGAGTTGAGTATGTTGAGGTGCCTGTAAGGGTGGCGAAGCCAATCTTGGACTTCCTTGGGTTCTTCAAAATCGACGCCAAGGAGTATCTGGAGTACTCCGTCGCCAAAAGCTTCGTTGTTAACTTTCAATCCTTCGGCAGTGGTCGCGGTGAGGCTTTCATCACAGAGACCTTCATCGACTACTTGATCGAAAAGTTCCATCTCAAGGAAATCTTGGAAAACCACTACTGAATATCAAACCTCAAGTCGCGTGACTAAGTTGAGCCTTCCAGAGCCTGAAGTTCCAAAGAGAGTGAGCGAAGTAACGCCTTCAGAGGTATTTGAGATGTTCAGGGAAGGTTGTAGCCCCGAGGAGGTTGTCATACAGACTGACGCAGACCCAGTTAAAATCAGAGATTGGTACAGGGCTTGGCTCGATATGAGAGGTGATTGGGGAAAGGAAAAGAGCAAAGACCTTGACCGTGCAGCACGGGAGAGGCTTGCGGAGTTGAAGGAACTGTTAGGTCGTAAGGCGGTGAAATTGCAAGGAAGGAAACCATCTGGGCTGATAGCTACGATGTACTACATGTTAGCGAAAGAGGGAGGGTTCTACGTCTCTCAAGCGGAATTGGCGGAATACTACAGAGTCTCTGAAATGGTTATACGTGAGAACAGGAAGCTTTTGGAACAACTTATGAAAGAGAAAGGACTGAAACTAACTACCAACTCTTTCGTGGCTGTTTCCGAAAGAACAGAATCGATTGGCTGAGAAAAAACGGATACTTCACCATCAGTTGAGAAGCTTTTCAAATTTGAAAAGCTATTAAGTGAGCTTCAGGATTTCCTTTCCGCATTTTCTGCAGAAGACAGCGTCAACAGGGTTTTCCGCTCCACAGTCAACACAGTAGATAACCTTCACCGACAGTTTAGGAGCTTTTGGTTTAATGATTACACCAATAATAGTCGCAATTATTCCAAGGATGGTTAGCGCCCCTCCGAGATACGTTATCCATACAAATCTTCCGAACGGACTGATCCTTGCAGTTAAATATATGGTCTTGGACGATAAGGAAAAACTATTATCGTATAATAACCAGTGTTCGCCATCCATTGTCGCCGTAAATTTGAAGTCGTGAGATCCATAGACTTTACCCTCTGGTCCCGCTGGTTTATAGATAAAATCTCCTTTAGGATTTACGACGGCGAAGCCCACAACGTTATCCGCTCCGCCCGTCACCGTAAAATAGCCTTCAACAATATCACCAGCCTTTAGGCTTAAAGGCGCGGGAGAGAAGACTGAACTCGGTGGCACTGTAAGAGTTTTCTCAATTTCAATAGCTCTACCCAGAATACTAGGGGTTAAAGCAACTACAATGCCTATTATTAAGAGCACAATCCCCGCGGTCAAAACATCTTTATGCATAGTACCCCTATAGAACAATTTAATTATGAGGAAATATTTAAACTTAAGCAGTCAAAGTGGAAATAGGAGACTAGGGATGTCGCTAAGCAAGGCCGCGTCAGAAAAGGCCGAAAGGGTTGAGGAAATAAAAAACCTTATACTGATGTATAAGGTAATCGGAGCCGCAAGCCTAGAGAAGGTTAGGGCAAACCAGCTTCAAGAGCTGAGGAGAAAGCTGCAAGATAGCGTCTACATGTACGTCGTCAAGAACACCCTCATGAAAAGGGCTGTCGCCCAATCCGAAGACAAACCAGGCCTCGAAAAGCTTGAAGAATATTTGAACGGACCCAATGTCTTCCTCTTCACCAATCTCAATCCCTTCAAACTTCTGTTGACTCTCGAAAAAAGCAAGGTTAAGGCAGTGGCCAAGGCTGGAGACGTCGCAGCCCATGACGTGGTGGTTCCCGCCGGAAACACGGGGCTTCCTCCAGGTCCCATCATAAGCCAATTGGGCGCCGTTGGATTGCCTACAAGAATAGAGTCTGGAAGCGTCTGGATAAACCGGGACACCACGGTAATTAAAAGGGGTCGGGTCATAGACTCCAGGCTAGCAGCCGTTCTTTCAAAACTTGGCATAAAACCAGTGGAAGTTGGATTGACCATAAAGGTGGCATACGATGACGGGGTTCTCATAACCCAAGACCAAATGCAAATAGACCTCGAAGGGACTAAACGAAGCCTTGAAGAGGCCTACACCAACGCATTCAACCTTTCACTTAAAGCGTTTTACCCACTTCCAGAAAACATCGCCCTTCTCTTCCAGATGGCCCGCCAAGGGGCCTATAACCTGGCCATAAACGCCGCCATAACGGCTCCCGCCGTCATGGCCGACCTCGTAGGGAAAGCCCACGCCCAGATGTTGAGCCTCAGTGCAAAGCTCAAGGAAAAATAGTTAATGCCCTCTTCTGTGAAAACTTAGGGATTCCCTAAAGTTAAAAACTATTGTTGGCAACCCTCTGCAGGTAGGATTCGAAGCTGCCCACAACCTTATCCCAGTCATAGGCCATGGCGAGTGAACGAGCACTGCCGCTCATTTTCTGCCAAAGGCCTTCGTCGGAGTAAATCTTCGTTATCTTTGAAGCGACGCTACCTTTCTCTGGTTGAGCAACCATCCCTGTTCCCTGTTTAGTGATGAGTTCTTTAGTGGCGTTATCTGGATAGTCCACGGTGATGACGGGAGCCCCCGCGGCCATGGCTTCAAGGGCGGCGATGCCCGAGCCCTCCCTTTCACTTGGCAAGACAAAGAGCCAAGAGCTTCTTAAAATATCGAGCATCTTTTCCTCGGGCAGGAGACCGTGGATGAAGCAGTTGTCCAGCTTGAAAGCCTGTTTCCTAATCGAAGGCAGGAGGGGACCCGATCCAATTATGTGAAGTTCAGCTTCAGATATGTTTTGCGTGACTTGGCGAAAGGCCTCGATAAGCAGATCCAAATGTTTGTGGGGGACGAGCCTTCCGAGGTAAACGATTCTTCCCCACCTTTTTTCATAGGAACCTGCAGAGAACTTGCTGTAATCGACGCCGTTTGGAATGATCATTATTCTTTCGGGGGGCACGCGAAGAAAATTCGTTAGCCTACGTTTGGTAAAGTCTGAGACTGCAACATTGTGACTTATTACCTTACTTACGATCCTCTCCAACGTAACAATCTTATTAAGCCAAACTTCACACCACTCTTGAACGGCTGGAGAAAGGAAAGGCCCAGCAAATATGGAGTGGGCTATTGGCCATTGGTTAAAGTAGTAAATGTCGAAATCTTTCTCTGACATTAATCTAAAGATTGTTGAAAGGGAATACTTTAGAACTCCCTCCACGGAGCGAAAGTGGTTGAGGGTTATATAGTTCTTTGAGTGCGCATACCTGTGAACGAGAATGCCTTCAACCATATCGTCCTTTGGCAATTCCTTTTCGTGCCGCATTGTGAAGATGTGGACTTCATGCCCTCGTTTGACAAGTCTTTTTCCAATCTCAAAATACCTTCTTTCGCATCCTGCAATGTGGGGGTAAAACAGTTCCGTTAGTATGGCGACGCGCACTTTCTAACTCCCTCTGAAGCGCTCCTTAAACATGCATTTTAATATCTTAAAGCCGTCGGTCCATGCGCATAACTTTGTCTCCCCTATTCTGGGCCTGTAGGTTATTGGGACCTCCCCTATCCTCGCACCCCCCTTTGCGAGCTTTATAAGTTGTTCAGTGACGTAGGACATTCCGTAATCCAGATAGGTAAGGTTCTTCAGAAAAACCTTTTTCACCGCCCTAAAACCAGATTGGGTATCCTTAACATTCTTAAAAAAGAATAGATCAAAAATTAGTGACAGTGCTAAGTTCCCAAACTTGTTGAGAAAATTCATGGATTTAGGGAGCATTTTGCGACTTATTCTACATCCAAGGACTATGTCTTGTTTGCCGTTTAGGATGGGTTGAACCATCTTGGAAATCTCCTGGGGGTTGTAGCTGTAATCTCCGTCCATGTACATGACAATATCGCCCATGGCGTTTTCGATTCCTGTTTGAAGGGCTCGACCGTAACCCCTCCTCAACTCGCGGATAACCTTGGCTTCCATTTCCTCGGCTATTTTGGGGGTGCTGTCCGTGGAGCTGTCAACGACTATGACTTCGTCAACTATGCCTCTTGGAATTTCGGCTAGAACCTTTCCAATGGCTTTTTCCTCATTAAGTGTGGGTATCACCAGGGAAATCGTGTGGTCGCGCCTGTCCACCCCGCCACCTTCCAACCGACGGATTTAAACCTCCTGTTTAGATTTAAGACTTTATAATAATTTCCTTTTAAGATTTAGCCTTCGATTCCCCTTTCGGTAAGACCTCCTCTATAATATTGTTCCTAATGACCTATCTTATAGGCAGGATTTTACGTATTATCCCACGGTTTAGAACAAGGCGTTCTAAAGATTGGAACGCCGATCCTTAAAGTTTAGGAAGACGATACATTTGTTGCTCAATCTTGGAAATTTATTGCTACTCAGTTTGGGAGTCTAGAGGAGCCTGCGGTCGCCGTATATCCTCATCGATTCCTTTACGGATGCAAAATGGCATCTTATCCTTGCCACATGCTGGGGGATCAATATCTCCACTTGTACTTAATAGTCCATACTTTAGCTGTAGGCTTAAGCTCTGAGAAGCCCGTGTTATCAAGAGGGGCTTAGATAAGTTTCTCAAATTCGGATGAGAGTCTATTGTGGAGCTCTTAAAGAAGTTTCTCTGATTCGCAAAGGGATGGTTCGTGTTTGTAAGGCTCTTTCTATTTCGCTGTTAGATCAAGTTTTTGGCATGGTAACTCGAAATATTTGTGAAGTGCTTTAGGAAGCTCCTTGTAATTTACACTTTGGGTTAAATGTGACAGGTCTACAGAGTTATAGGTATTCCAAAATAGTATCGTCTTTCCTTGTAAATTATTCTTTTTAATACAGTCTACGGCTCCTGCGAGGGTTTTTCCCGTGTAGGTGCCCTCCAGTACAATACCTTCAAGAGATTTCATTAATAGAACAGCTTTGATTCCTCCTTCTGTGAATTGGGCGTACTTCTTTCCGAAGTATTCGTCAAGGATGATGGCGCCCTTTGCTGAAATTTTTATCTTCGGTATGGAAGTGTCCATTCTTCTCAGGTAACTGCATATCCGATTGACCTTTGAAGCAAACTTCTTGGCGTTGCACATCCATTTTTCGGCAACTCTGACTCCTACTATCTTAGTCGGGAGCTCAACAAGTTTAAGCCCTAGAAAGATCCCTGCTGCAGTACCCATGGTGCCCAAAGGGACAAAAAGATAGTCCGGCACTGGTAATTGTCCCTCTTCGACCTGCTTTTTTAGCTCAAAAGCGGCGTTCACGTATCCTAGGCAGCCAAGCTCACTGCTTCCGCCAGCGGGTATATAATATGGAACCTTACCTTTTAGCAGCTCCGCATTTGCGAGGTATCGATAGATGAAAGTGAATGGCAATGCTGAGATGGACGGTGCTTTTGCCAATTTAGCGCCATGAAAATGCATTAGGAGCATGTTTCTTCTAGCATACTCTGCAATGGGTTGATCAAATAGAATTCCAATGGTCTTCATCCCTAGTTTTTGACCAAAAATGGCAGTGGCTAGGACATGATTAGAGCCCACCGCTTCCAAAGTTACTAACTTGCTTGCATCCTTTTTCTTGGCTTCCGCCAAAATAAATTCGAGCTTTCTAACTTTATTCCCGCCGTAGATATCCGAACTCTGGTCGTCTCGCTTCATGTAGAAGTTCTCTACACCAATTTCCTTTCCGAAATTATTCAGTTTATGCACTTTTGTAGGAAAATTGCCTAGCGATATCCACGGAACCTTCTCTTCCAGCTTTGGATAAACCTCAAATATTAATGGTTTTTCCAACATATCGCCACACAATAGCTTACTTCTTCAACATTTTAAATTCTCGCCTTCACCCTTTTTCTCAAAATCACTTTGGCCTATGAGTTTATAAGTTAACGTGAAATGACCTCTCGGTCCAGCGGGCTTCGTTAAATCATGTAAGCTATTGCTGTTCGAGCTCTCCAGCAGCGCGAGAGTGAATATTTCACTGGAGCCCCAAAAACGGAGACTGAAGCTGTCACACCTTAAAGAAGCTGGATATGACTGGCACGGAGACGTTTAGGCACTTGCAGAGGCTCAGCATAGCATGAACCGGACATCCCTTCACATGGATATCGGCGAGAAGGAGTCGTTTGAGCATAAGCTATGGTCGGACAAAAAGGTGGGAACAGCATTCTAGAATGCAAAAAGCAGCATCTTATTTTTCCCTAAGATCTACAATTCTTTTAGCTTTTATTTTATCTTTTCTCAGAGCGCCGGGGGGCAGTATCTCAACGACGGGATCTGCTATGGTTCTGGTAATTTGGATATCTTGGCGAAATGTCGATCTCTTTAACAACGAATCCCTAAGTAGATTCGAGACTTTTTCTTTCGGTCCTTGAGCTTCAAGTCGAAAGGTTAGGAGATCTTTGTGCCCTTCCTTCGTGACCACCAGTTGGTATTCCCTGACGCCGGGTATCTCAGACAATATGGACTCCAATAATGCAGGCGAAACGTTCTCCGCGGTCCCTAAGGTCAACATTTCATCTGAGCGCCCCTTCACCCTCGCGATTCGGTGAGTAAGCCGCCCACACTCGCAAGGGTCCAAGATAAGCCTTGAAAGGTCTCCTGATCTGTATCGAAGTAGAGGGGTTGCTTCACGATCCAGAGGCGTGAACACCAGCTCCCCCTCCTCCTCTTCTATAACTTCACCCGTCTTTGGGTCGACGACCTCCGTGTACACATACGCCTCATTCAGGTGCAGACCGTTGAACCTGTCACATTCATGCGCCACAACACCGACCTCGGTTAAACCGTATCCGTCGTATATGAGGGGACAATCCCAAGCGTCCATAAGCCTCTTTCTAAGGGACTCAGACCAGGGCTCACCCGATAGGAACACCATCCTCACGCCCAACTTGCGAAGTTCTGCGTACTTCCCTCCCTCATCCGTTAACATATGCAGGTAGGAGGGCGTTCCCGTTACCACGGTGACACCGTACTCTTGCATACTCCTTATCTGCTCCTCTGGCGTAGGAAAAGTACCCGCGGGTATCACCAGCAATCCCAGTTTCTTAAATGCCTGCACCGTAGTGAGACCAGTAAACCATTCCCCACCTATAGAAAACATTACCTGAACAACATCTTTGCTTCGGACCCCCCACATTCTGTAGCCGACAGCGGCGAAGAAAGTTCCCGCTTCCGTTTCCCTCCTTGTCAGAAAGACCTTTTTGGGTTTTCCAGTAGTTCCAGCCGATGTATGGACCTCAAATATTTGATCTTTAGGCACGGCTAGGAACTGATAGGGATCGCTTGCGAGATCGTGGGGCATCGTAAAGGGAATCTTGGGCAAATCTTCAAAAGTCCTTACGTCGCTTGGCTTGAGCCCCGCCTCGTCGAAAACTCTGTGATAGAAGGGAGAACTTTCGTAGGCGTGTTGAATAGCCGTCCTCAGCCTGAAATTCTTAACTCTGTTCCCCAGAGAATAGAGTCTCCGCGCCCTGGATGCAGCTCTTTCAGGGGACATCTTTAGTATTCTGTTTTCACAAAAATTGTATACGAGCCCGAACAGGCCAACCATCCCAAGTCCACACTTCGAATTAATCATGATAATACTCAAAGCACATTAATTTTTCCCAATTTTATTAGCCCCCATTAATTCGATCATCGGTTCAGAACTGTTCTAGTTAAACCGTGGAACCAGAAGCTCAAGGACTGGGGACTACTTTCTGTGGACCCCTAGAAAAAGCCAAAACTGGAATAGAAAAGGGGGGAGCTTGCGGGGAAAATTGAGGTGATGCCCAAAACGTATATGTATAAGTTTTTATATGATACTTCTAAAGATGGTCTAGAAAAGTTGAAAAGGCAGATAGTGGAAAAGAAAGGTGGTGAAGGTTTATGGAATACGTGTACGCCGCCATGCTTCTACACGAGGGGAAGAGACCCATTAATGAAGAGAACATGCTTCAGGTGCTTAAGGCCGCGGGCATTAACGCAGACCCCATTAGGGTGAAGGCCCTGGTAGCCTCCCTAGCCGAAGTGAACATCGACGAAGCCATCAAATCTGCGCCAGGGTTTTCACCCGCTCCAGTCTCAGCCGCGCCAGCGCCAACGGTAGAAGAGAAGCCGAAGGAAGAGAAGAAAGAGGAGAAAAAGGAAGAGAAGAAGGAAGCAGAGGCCCTAGAAGGGCTCGGAGCCCTTTTCGGATGACCAATCCTCTTCTAATATTCTATTAGCAGAAAGAAGCCTTCATTATTCAAGTGGAGACAGCGGATTAACTTTGAACCGCTGCCATAATTCTCCGCGGATATTTGCGTGAGCATAATAGTTTAAATGCCTCTTTAATCTCTGAAGCTGTTAAGTGGCTTCTCAGGGAGGATGCGGGATGAAGCGTTTTCCAGAAAGCGTGTATCACGTTCCCTTTTTTGACGAGCACGGGTTTGTTCGAGGGTTGTGCCCCACTTGCGGGGAATATTTCTGGACGCAAAACCCTGACCAGAGGGTTTGTGGAGAATCCACTCCCGAAGGGTGTTCCCCTTACACCTTCATCAAGAATTCTCCCACCTGCAGGCCTTACAGTCTAGGGGAAATGCGGGAGGCCTTCCTCCACTTTTTTGAGGAGAGGGGCCACCAGAGGATCAAGCCCTATCCAGTGGTGGCCCGATGGAGAGACGACCTCTACCTCACCCACGCCAGCATCATCGACTTTCAACCCTACGTAACCGAGGGAATAATTCCACCACCAGCCAACCCCCTGGTGATAAGTCAGCCCTGCATAAGGCTTCTAGACGTGGACAACGTGGGCCCCACCTTCGGCCGACATTTAACTCTCTTTGAAATGGGAGGAGCCCACGCCTTCAACTATCCAGACAAGGAGGTTTATTGGAAGGACCAGACAGTTCGGTACCACCACGAGTTTGTTACTAAGGAATTGGGCGTGAAATCCGAGGAAGTTGTTTACAAGGAAGACGTGTGGTCGGGAGGAGGGAACGCTGGACCAGACCTGGAGACTGTCATCCGAGGGTTGGAGGTCGCCACACTGGTGTTTATGAACTTTAAAGTGGTCAATGAGGAATTCATTGAACTGCCCATCAGAACTGTGGACACAGGATACGGCATGGAAAGATACACTTGGCTGTCACAGGGGTCTGTGAGCCTCTTCCACGGGGTGTACGACCCCATTTTGAGGGAAATCATGAAAATGGTGAATGTAGGTGAAATCGATGATGAGTTAGTGACGAAGGTGGCCGAGGTTTCCATGGTTTTAAGTTTGGGTGAGAAGGCTGATCGAAGGGAGGCTGAAAGGAGGGTAGCCAAGGCTGTCGGGATAAACGTTGAAGAACTAAGGAAGACATTGTTTCCTCTGGAGAACGTTTTCGCCGTTACTGATCACACCAAATGCCTAGTGTTTATGCTTGCTGAGGGGGTGGTTCCCTCAAATGTTCGAGAGGGCTATCTGACGAGACTGATGCTTCGGCGAACCTACCGGGCCCTCCGAAACCTGGGAATAGAAGGAAGGCTTTTAGACGTAATAGACATGCAAATCGACTTTTGGTCTAAGGATTTTCCCTACCTAAAGGAGATGCGCAATGAGATTTTAGAGATTCTGCCAGCAGAGATGGAAAAGTTTAAGCAAACCCTTCAAAGGGGAGGGAAACTCGTTAAAAAAACCGCCCGCGAATTGAAGGCCAAGGGGACTACGCAAATTCCGAAGGAATCCCTAATAGAGTTCTACGACTCCCACGGCCTGCCACCTGAGGTCGTTAAAGAGTCAGCGGAGGAGGAGGGCATCCTAACAGAGGTGCCCGAGGATTTCTACACCATGGTTGCGAAAAGACACGTTCAGGCTCCCCCTGTGCAGGAGGCGGGTGGCACGGAGGAGTTAAAGGAGAGGGTTTCAGATCTCCCTGATACAGGCGAGCTTTATTACGAGGACTCCCACCTTTCAGAATTTGAAGCCACGGTCCTCCGTGTCATGGATGAAAAATACGTGGTCTTGGATAAAACTGCCTTTTACCCTGAGGGAGGGGGTCAGTTAGCAGATCAGGGGCACATAAGGTTTGATGGAGAGCGCTCCGAAATCGTGGATGTCCAAAAGGTGGGAAGGGTAATAGTTCACGAGGTAAAGGGTTCCGTCCCGCGGGAAGGCACCAAAATACGGGGTTTCATTGATTGGAATAGGCGGAGCAGTTTGATGAGGCATCATACCGCCACTCACCTCGTCATGGGTGCAGCGAGGCGTGTGCTCGGCGAGCATGTTTGGCAGGCGGGGGCTCAGAAGGAAGTGGAGAAAGCTCGGCTGGACATTTCCCATTATAAACGATTAACGCTGGAAGAAGTGCATGAAATTGAAGGGTTGGCGAATGAGGTGGTGGTGAGGAACCTGCCCGTGGAGGTTTGGTGGATGCCCAGGGAAGAAGCTGAGAAAAAGTACGGCTTCAGGCTTTACCAGGGAGGAGTTGTGCCAGGCAGGAAAATCCGTGTCCTAAAGGTTGGAGAGTGGGATGTGGAAGCTTGTGGAGGAACCCACTGCAAAACCACGGGCGAAGTCGGGCTCGTAAAGATTCTCCAAACGGAGAGAATTCAGGACGGCGTCGAAAGAATAGTTTTCAGCGCGGGACCCCAAGCCCTTAAGGCGGTGCAGGAGAAAGAAAGGATACTCCTGAAGGCCTCAGAAATCCTCGATGTGCCCCCTGAAAAGGTCGAGAAAACCTTGGAACGCCTCATGAAAGACTATAAGGAGACGCGCCGGGAGAAGGAACATCTCATGGAAGAAATCGCCAAAGCAGAGGCTAAGAAATACCTGGAGGCGTCCAAGGAAATTGGAGGATTAAAGGTTGTAACCCAAAGCCTCAAAGGGACCACAGTAGACCATCTTATTAAAGTGGCCAGCCAACTAATAAAAACAGAACCAAAAGTGGTTGCCGTGCTCTGCGGAATTAACAAAACTGCAAGGGTCGTAGTGATGGCCGGAGAAGCCGCCATAAAGCATGGCATAGACGCCCGCGAAATCGCCAAGGGGGTGGCCTCTGTCCTCGGAGGCGGAGGAAGTGGAAAGCCCCACTTTGCCCAGGGAGGAGGAACACTAACCGAAAAAGCGTTAGAGGCGATGCATAAAGCTGAGGAGATAATAAAAAACCAGATAGGAGATGAGTAGGATGCCAATTGATTGGAAAAGAATTGAGGAGAAATGGCAGAAGGCGTGGGAGAAGGCGAGGGTCTTTGAGGCGGACCCGGATCCATCTAAACCTAAGTACTTCATCACTGTGGCGTATCCGTATCCCAATTCGCCTCAACACATCGGGCATGGAAGGACCTACACATTAACGGATGCCCACGCCCGTTACATGCGTATGCGCGGATGCAACGTGCTCTTTCCCATGGCATTCCATTACACGGGGACGCCCATTCTTGCCATGTCGAAGCGCCTAAATATGGGGGATGAAGACCTAATCGACACCTTTACTAGGATTTATAAGGTTCCAAAGGAGCTTCTAAGAGGCTTTGCTGAGCCCATCAACATCGCCCGGTATTTTCATGAAGAGATAAAAACAGGAATGAGGGAGATAGGCTACTCCATCGACTGGAGACGGGAGTTCACCACCATAGACCCGCAATACAACAGGTTTATCGAGTGGCAGTTCCGCAAACTGCGGGAAGCAGGATTCGTCTCCCAAGGGAGCCATCCTGTGGGATGGTGCCCAAGCTGCGGAAATCCCGTGGGCCAACACGACACCAAGGGAGACGTGGAGCCCGAAATCGACGAGTTTACCCTCCTCAAATTTGAGCACAAGGGCTACTTCTTACCCGCCGCGACCCTGAGGCCTGAAACGGTGTTCGGCGTAACAAACATGTGGCTGAACCCCAAGGTTGAGTATGTCCGAGCTGAGATGAATGGTGAACGATGGATCGTTAGTAAGGAAAGCGTTGAAAAGCTACTATACTTAAACCATAAAGTTGAAATCATTGAAACATTTCTAGGAAGAGAACTCATAGGAAAAGATGTTAAAAATCCGGCAACCCGCGAGAAGATCTTGATCCTTCCCGCCGATTTCGTGGATCCCAACAATGCGACGGGTGTGGTTATGTCTGTTCCCGGGCATGCACCCTACGATTATGTGGCCCTAGAAAACTTGAGGAAGAGCAGGGAGTGGCTTAGAGAGTATGATATCCAACCAAAGGAAATGGATGACATTAAGCCAATTTCCATCATCACTGTCCCTAAGTATTCTGAGCTCCCCGCAGTTGATGTGGTTAATAGGATGGGCATAGAGAGTCAGTTGGACCCCCGCCTTGAGGAGGCGACAAAGGAGGTCTATCGGTACGAGTTCCACAACGGAAGGATGAGGGAGAACACTGGTAAATACGCGGGGCTTCCTGTGGCGGAGGCAAAGGAGAAAGTCAAAGAGGATCTGATCCGGGAGGGAAAGGCCGGAACCATGTATGAGCTCATCAACAGGCCCGTAGTTTGCCGATGCGGTACCGAGTGCATCGTTAAGATCTTTGAGGATCAGTGGTTTATTGACTACGGGAACCCCCGCTGGAAAGCCTTGGCACACCGGTGCCTTGACCGGATGGAGATTCTGCCCGAGGAGCTCCGCACAGAGTTCAATTACGTAATTGATTGGCTTCATGAAAAGGCCTGTGCCCGAAAGTCTGGGCTTGGTACAAAACTTCCTTGGGACCCCGAATGGATTATAGAGTCCCTATCGGACTCCGTCATTTATATGGCCTACTATACAGTTGTCAAGCAGATC
>Ga0315312_1001461_pt1 | contig 18318 bp, 19 predicted proteins | sample TDP7_MG_FD_203629 | JGI IMG/M metagenome (GOLD analysis project Ga0315312, IMG submission 203629) | Freshwater sediment microbial communities from Lake Towuti, South Sulawesi, Indonesia - TDP7 | ecosystem: Environmental > Aquatic > Freshwater > Lake > Sediment | place: Indonesia: South Sulawesi... | reverse complement strand
CTTATGCATCGAGAACGTGGAGCCTTCCAGAAGTTGTTAGATGCACAATGGAAAATCTCAGTACTGACCGCTTTGCATGTAAATATGCTGATCCGCAAAGCCATTATGATATCATAATGAACCTAACCAAAATTCACGAACTTGAAAACATGTGTGATGAACAAGAATTTAGATCAAACGTTGTCTGCATTTTCTTGCACGAATGCGCGCACTTCAAAACACGAAGCGAGGAAGAGGCAGAACATCTTGTGGATGAGTTAGTGTTAGAATACGTCACAGCAATCAGAGGCGGAAGCACTTTAATATTTCAACGTGGACAAGACATCTAATTCTTGTGGTGTGGCAGAAGGACTGTGAAGAACAATTCCGTTTAATCCAGAATCTGTTTTGCTTCTCTTCTAATCTTTACACAAATATCAGATATTTTCAAATCCAAGGATATGATATCAGAAAGATAGATGAAACAAGTCGGATATCCTTGCGTGAATTATGCTCTGCGCTGTTTGCGATTATTTATTTTAGCTAGGCGATCCGCACTTGTGAGTAGTTAGATTGCAGACGCAACTAGAAATTATTGACTTCTGTCCAAAACCAAATTGATTTACATAATACATATTGCCACAAAAACCACCGCCGCCTGCCCTCCAAAGTCCACAGCCAACATTTTCATCACAATATTCTGGATTTCTATAGAGTTCAGGTATTTTGGAAGTATCAGGCTCTTTCAGAAAAAATCCCATAAGCTCTAAATAGAGAAATCCAAGTAGCGACACTGAGATAAAAATATTCATAAGCCAATGCTTTCTCAAAATTTTCTTCATATCGTATAATTAGATTCTTACCTTATAAATCAAATTTAACTATCCATCATTTTGACGTTTTTACTTGTTTCACAGACCTGGCTACTTTTTTTCTCCAGAAAAGCAGTGTTACAACAACGCTCAAAACCACCACTGAAAACGCAGCACCGACGATCCACAAAGGGAAGGATTCTTTTATTGTTATTCCGCCAGACGTTTCGTATGATATCTGATAAGTTTTCGTTTCACCCTTACTTATCTCTCCAGAAATCAATTTTTCGCCAGCTGCAGTTCCATTAACAATGGATGAAATTCTTAGAGTAAAGTTTCCTTTACCTGTGCCTAGGACTTGTATGCGATAGTCGCCTATATGTGGATTCACCAGCACGACTTGTTGAGTATCGCCAACTATAAAGAACAATGCTGGAAATCCCATATCAATGCCTTCAGCGGATTTCAAGCCGACGTGACTCCCATTTGCGTTGTATATGTGAAGCTCTGCAGGGCAAGAAAGCTTTAATTCAACGACATTACCCCAAACACTTCTGGCATAGCTTATGATCCATTCAACAAATTGATTCCATAACTGAGGCGCTTCGTTTGCAAGCTCCATAAGGCTGCTCCACAATTCACTTATGTGCCCAAGAAACCATTCAGCAGTTTTTGGAACCAAGTATTCCCACATGCAAGTTATTGATCCATCTTCATGAATCAGAAAATCGAGCCATCGAATATGAGAGTCCTGATCATAAGAGATGTAAAGTTTTCCTTGTGAATTATGTTTTAGTTTCATAATATGTTCGTGCCCAGAACCATCGCTTCCAGCTCCACCTGCAAACCATGAGTTGCTGTCATAGAAGTATAAAGTGTAGGTATCTGATGATTCATCATATTGTCCTTTGTATGCTACTACAGAATGAAATAGTCCCAACCCTGCACAAAGGGTCACAAAAGCATATCCTTGATTATTTATGGCATCAATTATATTATTGACTTCGGCTTCCAATGAAGGCAATTGAGTATAAAACTCCAAAGCATAGGCGACTTTCTTGAACAAAATGTTTGGGTTCCTATATAATCCGAAGACGTGCTCATATTCAATTTTGTCTCTTATGGCTGATATGGAATTGTACGACGAGACTTGGTTTGCTGTATTGAGTCCTAAAGGTTCAAGGAGACCTTGAAGCTCTTGTGAGTGAACAAAATAATAAACTGCAGCACGTGAAATGCCATAACAGTGACCTGCGTTATGCTGTCCCTGACCGAGTGTGAAGGCATATATGGCGAGCAAGAGTCGCTCAACAGAATTAGGTACGTATCCCATCTCATCATAGAGTTGTTTAATTGTGATTTCCATGCAATCGCTCTGCCTTGGGTAATTGTTAAAACCGAAACCATCGACTAGCGGATCAAAATGCTTTGTCGGAGCGAATCTGACAATTTCATCAATCGCTATGTTATTTAAGTCTCCCCCAAATATGTATGCGCTGTTACCGTCCCAAATTGCACTGGTTCCCCGTCGAGGAGTTGGCAAAGTCTGGGTCAAGACGGTTGTTGAGGCTTGGGTGGGATCAAATTTTATGATTGTGTCATAATATGTAACTGATGTTCCAGACCCGCCTTTATACGACCCGCCAAATATGAGAGCATAGGTGCTTGTCCAGACAGCGGATGTGAAGTATAGTTTTTCTGGAAGTTTCGCGGTCAACGTAGTAACTGAATCCGTGACTGGGTCGTATCTGAAGATTTGATCGATCGCCGTGTCATAATCTTTGTTGCCACCAAATATGTAGGCGTAAGTGCCCGTCCAGACGGCTGAAGCCCACTTTATTCCTGCTGGGAATTTGGCGTTCATTGTGGTGATTTCATCTTTCACGGGATCGTACCTCAAAATTTGGTTGTAATATGAATAGCCATCCCATCCCCCAAAGAGGTAGGCATAATGTCCATCCCAGATGGCAGACATGCTTTGTGTTGAAAGCTTGGCAGCCATAACAGTTACTGTGTCAGTGATTGGATCATACCTTGCTATTTTATTTGAATAAATAGGTTGACCAGTGTATCCGCCAAAAACATACGCATATTGTCCATCGTAAATGGCACAGGAGTCTGTAACTGGATCGGGTAAGGTTGCTTGCATCATTGATACTTGATCGCTTACTGGATTGTACTTTATGATTGTATTTTTAGGTCCCGTCTCGTTACCGCCACCGAAGACATATGCATTTTCTCCATCCCATATCGCTGAACTTTGCGTCAGTTTCCAAGGAAAATGGGTAGACATAACCGTTACTTGGGAGAGTCGCGTTTGCGCAACAAGGATTTTGACATGTGCTGGTAGCCCATTCATTGACACGTTTCTAATGTTGATGGCGTTTTGCATGCTGTATTGAGCATCAAAGCAGAACCACAGGTAATAGGTCCCGCTTTGACTTGGAGCAGTGAAAGATATGGTCTTGGTTTCAGTTACCCCAGGATAGGTGCCCGGAACTCCCTCATAGATGGTTATCGTGTAGCCGTTAGGAGGCCAGTTAGGAGTCCACGACTCAATAAAGAACAACTGGTCTATTTCCGAGGGATTGACTGGAGCCCAAAGTTGGTAGGTTATGCTAAGAGAGACTGTCTGACCAGCAGAAGCACTAATTGTTTGGTCCGATACTGAGAGTAAATGCGCCCGTACAGGGTTCTCCCACAACGCATATGGAGGCTGCCCATAAGGTTCACTTGGAAGAGACAACAAATCAGATGATGTAGCTTTTACCATTTGCCACCCAAACATCGAAAATGCTGGAAGAACAATTATGCAGATCAATACAAGTGAGAATGGCTTCTTCATTTGTTTGCTCCTTCTCACCTTACACATTTAGATTCGTAAAATTTAAGTCCTTCCGTAGGATATGTCATAGGAAGTGTCTTCAAAGAGTGTCATAGAAATGCAAGAAGTTGATGAACAAATACTGAAATACTTGGCAAAGCAAGAATGGCCTGTTACAACTGAAATGGTTGCAAAGGAACTTAAGATATCTTGGAATACAGCCCAAGTTCATCTCTATAAGCTTGTGGCAGAAGGGTTGATAAAAGGAAAGAAAGTTGGTAGACAGAATCAATGGGTAGTCGCAAAGGAAGACAAACAGACTTCCAAATAGTTAAAAAATTTTTAAGGCAAAAATTCATCTAGCTTCACTTGATATTTGGGGTCGTCAACGATGTGCTTCTTCATCAGTTTTTTGAATCTTCTTGTAAGCGATGCCCGAATGGATTTGTCCTGAGAATCGCATGATAGACCGAGTACGTCAAAATAAAAGTTGTCTATTATCTCAGGAAAACTAGGTTTTTCGTTGTATTCGTTTTTAGCATATTTGATGAAGTAGGAGAACAAATTTTCTGCTTCATTGTACAGTCTTTTTTGGTATGAATCAGCCTTCATTTTTGTCTCAGTATAGCGCTTGATGGACTCGTGTAATTCTTCAATGGGAAGGTTATGTTCATTGCTTGGCATGTAAATTGTAGCAGTTCAGTTTCAAAAGACATTTGCCAATGCATAGGAATGCCATAAGTGCCATTTGCAGATTCTATGAAATCTCTAATTTTAACGGAATTTTTACGCATCGATAAACATCATTTTGACAATTCTCCATTCTGATTTCGGAAGATGAAAGGTGAGTTCATCGAAGATACACTTGAGTTTGACAGTATATATTGCATGGATTGTTTTGATTTCGTAGAGAAGTTACCAGACGAAAGCATAAACATGGTCATGACCTCTCCGCCTTACTGGGGTCTGCGCGATTATGGTGTTGAAGGCCAAATTGGGTTGGAGCCTGATTTTCGAGAGTATGTTAAGAAGCTCGTTGAACTTTTTCATGAAATTAAACGGGTGTTGAAGCGAGACGGCAGCTTCTATCTGAACTTAGGAGACACCTATTCAGCAAGTGGTGGAGCTGGAGGGCAGTATGAGAAATGGCACTCTCTGAGCAGGATAGACGGTCTAAAGAAGTATGAAGGACATAAGGACAAAACGATACCAGCAAAGTGTCTTCTTGGAATACCATGGCGTGTAGCCTTGTCTCTCATTGATGACAAATGGATACTGCGCAATGACATAATTTGGCACAAGCCTAATGGCATGCCTGCTTCAGTGAAAGATAGATTGACCAACACTTACGAGCATGTCTTTCACTTCGTCAAAAGCAAGAAGTATTACTATAATCTCGATGCAATTAGAGTTCCACACAAGTTTGTCACAGTTGAGCGTGTGAAGAGATACATAAAAAATAAGGAACGCTATGATCCGTCAAAACACAAAACAGATCCTTTTGGGATGCATCAGCCGCCGACAAAAGTTTTGGAGAATTCTGCCAAGAAAGGTTTGAATCCATTGGGCAAGAATCCAGGAGATGTAGTTCTTACAGAGCGTGCTTCTGAAATGATAGATTTTTTCAAGAGAAAAGGGAGTGGAGGAAATCCCGGGCATGGCATAGAAGGCTCTATGCTCGGGAGTGGTCATCCTCTTGGGAAGAATCCCGGTGACGTATACGAAGGCAAGTTTTCATTTAATCCTGAATCTTTTGGAAGCCCCAGGGCAAGACACTCGCGACAAAAATATGATAGATTTTCGCACAGCTATTTCCCAAAAGGAAAGAACCCTGGAGATTTCTGGGACCTCTGCACCAGGCCATTCAAAGGCGCCCATTTTGCAGTTTATCCCGAAACACTCTGCATTAGACCGATTCTTTCATCCTCCAGACCGGGAGATGTTGTCTTTGATCCATTCATCGGTAGCGGAACCACTGCTATGGTAGCGAAAAGGTTAGGTAGAAGATTTCTAGGATGCGACATTAAACCTGAGTATGTGAAGATGGCTGAGGATAGATTGAAAACAGTACAGATTCCTCATGCATAAAAAGTCATGTGCCGTTTAACACTCCGCTAATAATTGTTTTTGATTTATTGGTATTAACGGAATCTCTTCACATCAATAAGTTTCATCATCTCACAAACCAATTCTGTTCTCGTTGTTTTTGCAAAACGTAACAGGTGAGTGAGTGGTTGGCAAATTCGAAAAAGAAGTTAAACGATTTTTCGCTCCGATAATAGCCTACAAAGGGTGGGAAGATATTATAACAGAAGATATGAAGACACGAATACAAATAGAAAGGCTTGCAAATCCTTCCTCAGATACCGCTACTGATTACGAGGCAATGATTTATCTTCATACAGCAAGCCTAGCAACACCATTATCTAGGGAAATGCAGAACATTTACTCGTTCTTATTCTCGAAATATCATTCAGAGCAAGCCAAGGAGATTGGTGTCTATGCAGAAAAGATTACAGAACAGGAGCAACGCGAGCTATCACGCCTTAAGAAATGGATTTACGATAAGCAGATACTAACAAAATGACTTCTTAGTAACAATTGGTAATGTCAGACAACAATACCGTGTAATTCGTGTAATACTGTTGCTACCAACTCTCTAAAGTTTTCAATATCAGAATCTGTGACCTCTGGCGAGGCTGTTTCATGGTACAATGAACACCTAAGATCATAAAAGAAATTAATAGATTTCCATATGTCATCCGAAAGATTAGCTTTAGATTTAACAGTCGCTTGCAAATTTTCTCTACTTAATTGCCTTTGCTGTTCTTTGGTGAATTTGAGGCCAAGAACCCGAAAGAGGTAATCTCTAAATGCAACTTCGAGGCATGTATCCAACAGTAGTAACGCAAAACGGTTCTTGTTTTCTAGCTTAAACTTCGTTAGAATTAAATCGACGACATATATGTTTTCAATCAAGGCACGTGTCCAGGGAAATTTTTTGATCTGTAATTTATTCTGGTTAAGCAGAACTTCGGCTTGAGACTTTTTTCCTGGTGGGAGCTGCGGTATATTATTTGGAGTAAGCAACAACTCCTCATGTGATGTTAGGTCTACCGTCTCTATGTTTCCAGATTTATAAGGTGCGATTTGTTGTTGACTATCTCCTGTGAGTCTTCGAGAGAGTTGGACGTAAGGTTTAGCTAATTTCAATAACTTGGTTTTGAGCGGTGAAACTATAGGATTTGAAAAATCTATCCCAGATTTGGTACTGTTCCAAGGCATATCCATATTCGCACCGCTGATTCGAACTATTCCTTTGAACCGCGCAATTGCAGGGTGTGGATATCCAAGGAGACCAGTCATGAAGCCAATCTCGGGATTCTTATAATTCTTGAGAATTAATCTATCGTTACAGAAAATATCGAAGCCATATTCGCCCGTTTGACTTGACTCAAGCATCAGACCGATCGTAACGTCAACCATAACCTTCCTTCCATCCACGCTAATGAACGTCTTATACGTTCGTGGGTGTCTATCGTAAGGTGGAAAGGCCCAATTGCAGAAAATAGTCGGTTCGACATTTTCGCCGTTTAGTAACAATGTGAAATTCTTCGATAATTGATAACAATAAGTCTCTGATAGAAGACGCTTAACTTCAGATAAAATATCTAGATTAAGATCGAACTTAATTCTGTTAAAATTAATAATCGTGCTTCCAGGCTGTATAGGGTCGGTCTTATACTTTGGGATTTTCCATGATTTTGAAGTTATCCAAGAATCATCTACAATTATCTTAAAAGTCCCATTGGATTCAAATCGGGTGATAACTTCAGCTTCCTTAGACAGTGCGACAATTGCGCGCTTGAGACCAATACCAAACTCACCTATAGAAATCTCTTCGGGTCTTCTTATGGTTCCGCCAGGCTGAATTACCATATTTAGATTTTCTTCTTTTATCCCTCCAGCATTATCCCCATATGAAAGACTTTTATTACTTACATTAAGTGTCAATTCAACATTCAGGTTTGGCCTTCCTCGAAGTCTCCATTCATCAATTGCGTTATCAACTAGCTCAAGAATTCCTTTTTTCAAATCTATATCTGAAGAAATTGATTGGAGGATTTTTTTGTCAGGTGTTACATCCATTTCTTCGATGAATACATCGCCCATAATTTGGCCTCATACTATTCCGATTATGAGGGCAGGTATATCTATGTCAGCTACTCCTCTCATTTCTAAATCTGTCTTGAACTGCTCGAAGAAGGAGACGCCGGTGGACATTTTATCTGCCATTGACTTCATTGGGACTATTTCAATTCCTGCATCGATTTTGCCTTGCTTGTGAAAAATAGTCATCTTTGCGCAGACATTGTAAACCATAAAAGCATACTTGCCGAATTGGACTTCTACCCCCAGCTTGTTTTTTACAAAATCTATTGCTCTAAATCCTTTGTGAGTAAGAATCTTCTTGCCAAGAAGTTCAACCGTGGTCTTTACGTTAATTTTTGATTCATGCCAACCTCTTTTTTGGAACTCTGCTTTGAACAGTTTGTTTAGTTGAATTGGCGAGTACAGCTTCTGCCCGGGCATTGTCTTTTCCTTGCTGATCTTAGTCACAGCTTGGCTCGCATTTACAGCTTGGATTACTTCGTAGACTTCAGCTAACTCGCTAGCGTATATCTTACGTATATAGTTAAGACCGTCTTTGTGCGAATAAGTACAAACTACTTTCATTTTTTCAACCATTCTTTTGGGAGTTGCGAAACCTTTTCCCTTCCTGAGGGGACATATTTGCGTGTGCCAATTGGTCGATATTTCAGTTTTCCTTGTGTCAACTTGTTGATTCGATCAATAGCAATATCGGTATAATTCTTCTCCTTGTCCACTCCAACAGCTTTTCGATCGTGAAGAATCGCAGCAATTAAGGCAGAACCTGTTCCTACAAACGGATCGAACACCACATCATTAGGATTCGTTAGGGCTAGAACAAGTCTTTCAACTAATTCGATTGGAAATTGAGCAGGATGGATCGTCTTCTCTGGATGGTTAGCTTTTACGTTCGGGATGTCCCAAAGCAGGCTATTCCAGTCTTGTTCTAATACACGCCAGACATCGCCCGGATTCTTGCCTAGTGGATTTGATGATGGCTTTCCATGGTTCGGGCCCTTGAAATACGTCTTGCCAGGGTATTTCTGAGGAACTCTTATGTTGTCGAGATTGAAAACATATGGCTCCCCTTTGGAAAACCAAAGAATAGTTTCATAACGTCCAGAAAGGCGTTTAGTTGCATGCAATCCATGTTCAAAGAACCATATAATTCGATTCCTCAAGTGCAAATCTGGGATTTCTTTGATAATGTCATAAAAGAATACGTCGAGAGGAAAAACTTCTCCATTCTCAATGTAGTTCCCAACCTCCCAGCACAGACTGCCCCCATGCTTGAGAACTCGAACACACTCTTTTATTACTGTCTTCTGCCACCCCAAATAATCAAGCAACTCTTGCCGCTTTTCATAGGGCTTCCCTATATTATAAGGTGGAGAAGTAACTACTAGCTGAAAAAGCCCACTCGGAACGGAACTTAAAAAATCTAGGACGTCATTATTCGCAATCAAAACGTCAAAATCTGGATTATAGTGTCTGTCAATGACAACTTTCAAATGCTTTTTAACTTCGGGCTTCAAAGTAGCAAAAACATCACTTTCTGTCATCTTCGTCACCTCGTCTTAAAGTAAACATTGGCAGGGGCCAATTCTCTTTGACTTAATATATCCTTGATTCTCCAAAGCTTTTAAATATCCAGCTAGGAAAGTTCGATTAACGTTTACTTGCTCTGCGAGTTGTTTCACAGTTTGCCCAGGATCTTTTTCCAAAAGGTGTATCAGTTTAGAGGTCAGTTTTTGGTGACTGGTTGACATTTTTCTCTTAGAATCATTTAGGCGTTCTGCGTTTAAATACTTTTACGTTGATGTTAACACATATGTCTACTCAATTGAGCTCAGAACAGATTTGATTTCAGATGTAATAGACTGAGGATAACGGAACAAACGGAACACTTACGCAGTCGTAAGACTCTTCTAATGTAAAGACTATTTCTGAAGTATGATAGAGGATTTTGAAATCAGAAGCAAAGAAAAAGCTGAGATTCTCAGTTATGTAAAGAATTCAATAAACACTTTCATTTTTGGTCCTGATGGCATAGGCAAAACCTCATTGATCAAGACTGTAGCCGAAGAAGTAAATAATAAATTTGGGCAAGCTCTTTGTGTTGATTGTTCGCTGTATCAGACTGCCAACGCCATACTGAGAGAGATTCTTCTATCTTTGGGAAGCGTTATCGCGAGTAAAAGCAATTATGAACTGATTAAGAGATTAAGGGAAAAGACAAGGAAGTCCAAGCCTTTTGTCTTTCTGGATCACTTTGAGAATCTGAAGAATAATGACATCCTGAACATCTTCATTGGTCTCGATTTCTGTGTCTGTCTTGTCTCAGATTCTTTTGAAAGTTATAGAAAGATGGGTTTGGCTCTCAAATCGAAATATGCAAATCTAATGAAAATACAAAAGCTCAGTGATGATCAGATTATCGAAGTGCTTAAGGAAAAGATCAACTTCAACGTGAGTGTTGAACTACTTCAGAAAATCGTAGAAAGAAGCGATGGCAATCTGACTCTTGCATTAAACACACTGAAGAGCGTTGAGGTAGGTCACGGAAAAAGTAACGATATTGCCTTCCTGCACTTCGAGAATTGTTCTCCTGGAATTCCTGAAGGCCATTCAATGATCTTGCAGATTCTCAAGCAACAAAGGAGACTTCCAAGCGGAGATATCTATCGTCTTTACTGTGAAAGATCAGAATATCCGAAAAGTGAAAGGTCTTTTAGAAAGTATATGGAGGTTCTCTGCAAGCAAGGTCTGGTCAAGCCGATAGGCGATAAGAAGGGCCGGTCATACGAAATAGTTGGGACTAAATCCAAGGAGATTTTGAATGTCAGGTGATAACTCAATTGAGATATTGACAGAGGAAATAGATGAAGAAATTATATCTAAAATGCCTCTTTGGTTTAGGATACTCCGAGATAATTATAAGATAAATGAAAGAAGGAAAGGAAATTTGAGCCCAAATTCTAAATTACCATTCAAAAATTCATTCAACTCCCTCAGCGACTTTTGATAGAGGTTCATTCAACAATGTCTTCTATTTCTTGAAGAAATTCCTTTAGGTGCATAATGTTTACTATGAAAATATCCAATTTGCGATGTTTATCCAGCAGAGTTTGATCATTTATCACATTCTGTGGGAGGGATACTGGTAACCAAAGAGATCGAGGCAGGCTATAGCGATAAATTGCCCAAGGCACTTCGTTGCAGTCGATGTCTTTCCACTTCGGAAAAGTTCCGTTTTCGTTTATCTGACTAGGGGAAATATCCAATACCGAAATTTTTGCCGCGGTAGTAATTACGGGAAAATAGAGACGTCCTATACCAGGTGGTACAATGCTAGAAGAAGTTGCTTTCTTCATATATGCAAAGTCATCATTTATCACACCTATGGCAGCTATGCTTGCCTGCTTTGCCCCTTTTCTGATTTCGCTTTTATTAGCTCGTTGATCCTCATTACCGTCTTTACAGGTTCCTTTACTATCAACAGAAATTGTATTAGAATAGATACCGCGATCGGTTTGAAAACGAACCATACTTTGACAATGAGTCCAGCTTCTATCTGTTGCCCTATTAAGTCGAAGATGAAACTGAAAACCTTGCCTACGTTGAGAATCATCATGGTGTGAAAGAACAAAGAAGCCACGAGTTTCGATTTTTCTGAATAATATCCATTTACAAAATGAAGCTCGTCTCGCCTCAATTAAAACAAAGAGAGAATCATGCCATGCTTTAAAATCTATGGAAGTTTCCTCAACAGGAAGGTTTGAAGCACTAGGCAGAACTGAAACAGAATAATCGATAAGGAAATGCCAGTTCGCTTGTTTCAATTGTTCAGCTACTTTCATCTCGAAAAGGTATCCAGTTGCTTCTAACCCTCCCCAATAATTTGGGCGTTTCATTATTTGCACCCATAGCAATGTAGTTTCTGTTATCTAATAAGATTACGCGCACGATTTGGAAATAAAAATTTAAGTCTGCATTTTCTCAAGTTTGTTCAGTACCTTTTCTAAGATTTCCGGGTCTTGAATGAGAATAGACATTAGTTTGTCTGCCTTCGCCCTGAGTTCATCTAGTTTCAAAGCAGTTTCCAAATCCAGAGGCGACCCACAACGCATGCAGAATTTCGATGTAGGTGAGTTCTTTTCATTACATCTACGGCACGAAATCGTTTTCAATACTGCTTCTTTTTCTTTGGGGTTGACTTCTATGCCTTGAAGTTTGAGTAATGCATTGTCCACATCTCTTCCAGATAAGTGAACGTAGGTTGAAGCCATATCAGAAGACTGCACCCATCCAAAGTGTTGTTTTAGCTGTGCTTCCGTCAGAAAGTTAGCAAGAAACGTTGCTCTCGAATGTCTGAAGAGGTGGGGATATACCCTCTTTTTTATTCCAGCTTTTTCTGCTATTTCCTTTAGCATGAGTTTCGTTGCTGCGTAACTTAAACTCTGGTTTCTATTCCTGGTACTGAGATTGACCCAGAGTGGAGCGTTGGGGTCTTCTCCTAATGGATGATTCTCGATCCAAGAACTGAGTTTTGGAGCAGAGGCGATTATTCTGACCCTTCTATCTCCGGTCTTTCCAGAAACTATTAACACTGCACCGTAGTCATCGAATTGTATGTTCCTTATCATGAGCGAAAGTATCTCTCCGATTCTGCAACCTGATTCGTAAAGAACAAGTATCAGGGCCTTGTCTCTGAGATTGTTTGCGCATTCAACCATCTTCTTTATTTCGTCTTCTGTTAAAACCTCTTCAGGAAGTATATTGTTATTTTTGACCACTGGCTTTATCCATCTTACTTCTTCTGGATAATCTTCTGTTTTCTTCAGCCACCTGTAGAATATTTTCAAAATAATTTTGTAGTCATGTTTTGTCCAGTCCGAGTAATCCCTCTTTTCGATCTCTCTTATCAAGTCAGCCACATCGTCTTTCGTGGCCTTCTCAAAGGGCTTTTTCAAGAGCTTGGCAATTCTCTCAAGAGTGTCAAGATATTTTACTATTCTAGCTTTACTTAATCCACGAGACAAACAGTCACGATAAAAATCAAGAATTACGAATTTATCTTTCCCATCTATGCAAGACTCGTCAATTCTGTCAAGGACATTCTTAAGTCTTCTCTCATAATTGTGAACTTCAATTTTATGCCTCACACAATCACATTACCCTTCATCCTTTTTGTTGGTTAGGGATGTGCAATTGTGCCGATACGCCGTCGGCAGGAGAATCAGCACAAATACGAATCCCTAAAGTCCATTGATTTTTTCAAAAATTCCAGGAATATTATTATTTGTGCGTGGGGAAATTTAAAGCTCATGCATTCCATAAGCTACGATAATCTCTTTAGCTTTTTCAGAACTTCTTCTTTTGTTTCTTCAGTGAATTCAGTCGTGATGAACGTCCCTTTCCATGAATCCAAGAATCGTTTATCGGAAATATCATTCTGAATTAGCTTAAGGTTCTTCTTTATTATCTCTGGATGGGCTAGTTTCTTCTTTGCTTCTTCCTTCAGATTGTTTGGAATGTCATTTTTCCATGCCAATGTCGCTATGTCTCTGATGTCGCTAGGTCTGGCAGACATGAACTTCAAGATCAAATAGTCAGTATAGTCCGGAACATAGACCTCGATCGTCTTCCCTGCAATGAGAATTTCCACCTTTCTGGTTTTCTGCAAAAACTTTTCTGTGACGAAAAATACTTGTTCATCGGTTCTTCCTCTAACTTCGCCTTCCATGAAATCAAGCGAAATCTTGACACCCGCATTCAGTAATTTGATGCATCTCAGAAAACCGTAGCTGTCTTTTTTCTCAAATGCCTTTGTGCTCAAATCTTTGGGCAACAGCTTGCGTATTTTGTCCAAATTCCAGCCGTCAGATTTCTTCAGTACAAAGTCGCAATCCCTTGTATATCGCGAAAGTGACATGAATGCTCGAAGAGCATAACCACCAATCAAAACGATTTTCGGATTCTGAAACCCATCAGTTCGCTGGGACAACTGCTCGATTATTCTGCTGATCTCTTCCTCTCTCAAATTCATGATTTCAGAATGCTTAACCAAGTTCAACAACCTTCTCTACCGCTTCATCAATCTCTCTTCTTACAAAATCATCTTCCAACTTTGTTTCCCTGTGCGGAAACTCCACTCCGCCCATTTCTTCTAATTGATGGAAACCATATTCCAAAGCCTGTTTGGCACGGACATTCGTTTTCGAAATCCTTTTCCAATAAGCCTCTCTGTACAATCTGTTCAAGTCGATTTTTTTTCTATTCTCGTACAATGTTGCGAATGCATCTGCGAAAGCCCAATTCTGCAAGCAAGCAATCACGTTTTCCTCTATGTCCTCGACTAACAAGTTTCCGATTTTGCGATATTTTATCTTGGATGGGTCTTTTGAATATTCGACCTCAATGTTCCATCCTTTTTTCTTTGCGAACGCTTTCAATGCCTTTCCATAGGACTTGTCCTTGACCTTTAAAACGTAGATGTCTCTGTGGACGAAATCATTGTTCCAGAACGAGGCAGCAGTTTGTGCAGAGACTACTTTAAAGTTCTTGTCTTTCGCCAAAAAATCCCAAACACTATCCATCTCAGTAGGGACCCAATACCAGCCCCACTTGATTCTTTCAACTACGCCTTCTTTTGATGCTTTGTTCAAGTATTCCTTGGCTTTTGGTTCGATCTCTTTTACAGAGCTGACTCTAACCAAACTTCCCCTGAACGGTCTCAATCTCTTGCTAAACTCTTGCAAATACTCTGGCATTGTTGTTCACCTTTTATTATTGTTTGGCAAACTACTTAAAGTTATCCGTTCACCTTTTGATATATTTTGGCAAAGGAGATGATACATTGAAAAATCGAAAACCCTTCTGGAAGCAAATACTAACTATATAGCCAAAAGCAAGGAAATTTCCGATTCGTGCGTCACGTATAGGTTTAAACAAAATGCTGAGACAACTAGCGAATGTCTTATAACGTTGCATGTGTTCGACCTTGGATCGACATAGCGATAAACAACTCACCTGTTCTATCGGAACGTGTAGCGGAACGTTAACGACTTAAATTATCCAAACATAAGATTATTATGAGTTCTGATGATACTCCAATTATTGTTAACGAAGATGCCTTAACTGAGGCATTTGTTCCAACAAGACTTTTGCATAGGGAAGGCCAGATCAGAGAAATTGAGAGATGTTTGAAACCCGCGCTGAAGAACCGTTCAATTGAAAACATCTTCTTGATGGGTATCTCGGGAACGGGGAAAACGACGATCACAAAATGGATTCTTGAAAACTACTTCAAAGAAGTTTCAGCTTATGTAAATTGCTGGAAATATCGTACTATTCATGAGGTTCTGAAAGAGACCTTGCTTGAATTGCAGATACCTGTGCATGGAAGAGAGCCGACTGGCGAGTTAACAAAAGCTCTTGAAAAAGTAGTGAAGAAAAGGAAGGTAATTATCTGCCTAGATGAGGTGGACAGACTTGATGATTTCGACTTGCTGTATCTGTTAATGAGAAGTAACTGTGGATTGATACTGATATCAACACGTTGCCATGTTCTTGCCAATTTGACGACTAGGATTCGGAGCAGTCTTGCCTTGACCGAAATTGAATTTCCTCCTTACAAGACCGACGAGCTTTGTGACATCATACGCGACCGCGTGGAATATGCATTTAGACCAGGTTCATTGAAGAATGAGTTCATCAAGCTTGCATCAGTTGCAGCTCAAGGAGATGCAAGAGCTGGTTTGGAAATCGTAAGAAAAGCTGGAAAGAAGGCAGAGGTAAGATATTTGAACGAAGTGACCATGCGGGAAATTGAAGAGACAATAAATGAAATGAGCAAGCTCAAGAGGATATATCCGTTTGACAAACTCAACGAGCATCAAAAAGTGATTTACAATATTCTTGAGAAAAACAGAAAAATGCATTCTGGCCTGCTTTACAATGAGTATCGAAGGTTGGTCAATAGTCCCGTCGTTGATAGGGCTTACAGAAATTATATGCGAAGATTGGTTAATCTTGGTTTGATAAAATCCGAAGGAAAAGGAAGATGGAAGATTTATGAACTTCCTACGTAGACTTTTCAATAGTGAGTCTAGATGGAGATGCTTTAAATGGTGATAGCTTACCTAGATATCGAGACATATACTACTGGCATTGACCCCTCTTTCAATGACAAAGTAATCCTGATATGTTACAAAGAAAGTGGCGGATCTTGCATTATGTTTAGAGAATGGAATTCAAGCGAGAAGGCTATTTTGAAAGAATTCTATGATTTCTTGAAAGATAAACTGGAAACAGAGAAGACCCTGATGTTGTTTGGATTCAATACACTAAGATTCGATTTGCCTTTACTGGCTTGTAGAATAAATTTTAACGAAATAGATAGCGTAACAAATGTCCTGGAAAATTTCAGAAAGATCTACGCGATAGATCTTCGACAATGCCTTTTGCCGTTTAATAAATATCGTTTTAAAGGTCTCAGTGGTGACGAGGTAGCAAGAAGGTTTGGGATCGAACCCCCAAAGCATTCTAACAAGGACATAAAGACTTTCTATGAAAACGGAAATTATGAAAAAATAGAAGAGCATTCCTTATCTGATATGAGAATATTGTCAGACCTTTCATGGAATATGAGAGAATTGGAGACTATTGCAAAAGCGTTTGAGTCGGAGGTATAGATTTGATGAAATACGAAGAGATGCAAATCAGTTTTCTCAAGTCGATGAAACCTTACTGGTCAAGAGTAATTTCTTTGGATTTTGAGACCCATGTTCCTGAGCTTGCAAGATTTCTTACAAACGAAAGAATATTATCGATATCCTTTTCGAGAAGAATCTCTGGAGAAATGACGCAGGCAAAAGGAGTTGAAACAAAAACTTTCTTCCTAGAAAGTGAGGATGATGAATCAGAAATTAACCTCTTAAAAAAACTTGATTATGAATTAGGCTCAATAAGGCCTCTTTGTGTTCTAGGATACGGTCATAGACAATACGACATACCTCTTTTGTGCATCAAAAAGCAGTGTTATAATCTACTTCTCTGGAAGCTCATAGACTTATGCGAATCAGCTTTTCACGTTGATCTGTACCACATACTAAAGTACAAAAGATACAAGAAACTGGAGGATGCTCTGTCGTCACCTGAATTTTCAAATCTACCTTTTAAAAATACAAAAGGACTTGTTCCAAAGGACAGAATGGAAAAAGGGAAAGAAATCTATCGTTTGTGGAAAGAGGATAGAGAAAAGCTTAGAAAATATGCCGAAGGCGATGTTCATGATGTCTTGCTCATAGCTGAAAGTATCGTTCAAAGAATATGAGATGATTAAACTGACAAATTTAGCCAAAGAGCTCTATGACAAAAGCAAGAAGTCTTTCCAAATCTACAAGGCAATATCTGCTTTTTGTCCTCAATGTGGTGGTCAGCTAGCTATAAAGTACGCTAGTAACCCGAAGCATCTAAGAAAATTAAGCGTCATTATCGCTTGCACAAATAATTGTGACAGAGAGATATGGAACATAGATGCAAAGAGCGGTTTTACTCACTGGTGGCTCGATGGTTCTAGAGACAGAGATGGATATCTAAAAATCGTAGAATCTCTTCCAGCGGAGGAAAAGAAGATAATAAAAGAGCTTGAAAGAGACTTACGGAAGATAAACAGATAACATTTACCGGATTAATTAGGCCAAAGGGAAGGGGTAATGAAAGAGCTATAGATAATCAAGCGACGCTTTGTTACATGTAAAATTTGAATTTGCTTTCTGGCTCAATGTCTGGAGGAGCATTCCTTAGAACATTCCCAACTCTTTTTGAAAAACTCACTGTTATTGGTGCTTTGATACAGAATTTTGCGAAATTCCAGTTCAATTTGGTCAGAGCAAGAATTTCTCTGCATATAGTTTCTATTGATGTTGTTCCATGATGCTCCAGAATTTCTAATGGTGAAGGAACTCGAGGCCCCGGATACACATCAAGATAGGGAATGTATCCATTCGTATACAAGAGTACACTTTTGTCAGGTAGCCTGACCATCGTTCCTCTGATGGGTGGTTTCTGGCCCCATCTAACTAACTTTATACTTCTAATACCAAACGCAATAAGATCAAGTTTGTCAATGTTCTCAGCTCCGGTTTGAAATCCTTGTAGTTCATCTTCAGTGTATCTTGATGTTTTGTGGACTACGACTCGTCGAGGAAATGTGCCCTTATTAGTTTTGTAGACCTCGATAGCCTTTCTCATCAGTCTTGCCGCTTCATCTCTTGAAACATGAGGCGCATTATTTTCATCGATGGACGCTTTGTCTCCTTTGAAGACGAAACCTTCTGAATCTAAAGAAAAAAATTGAGCTAAGGCAGTTTTTACGTTTGCTGGATCATCTCGGTCACGGAAAAAAGATATTCCAATATAAGACGTGTCTTCCGAAAGTCCGTTTACTCGCCAAGGTAGATAATTCGCCTTATAAAACAAAGCTACAACAAGATTCCAAAAAGTAGTTGCGTCATCTTCTCTGGTCGGACTATCTGGATCATATGA
>Ga0315312_1001460_pt1 | contig 18336 bp, 24 predicted proteins | sample TDP7_MG_FD_203629 | JGI IMG/M metagenome (GOLD analysis project Ga0315312, IMG submission 203629) | Freshwater sediment microbial communities from Lake Towuti, South Sulawesi, Indonesia - TDP7 | ecosystem: Environmental > Aquatic > Freshwater > Lake > Sediment | place: Indonesia: South Sulawesi... | reverse complement strand
TCATCATCCAGCAAGGGATCCCATATATCGTCGTCCATTGTAGCCCTCTCCTTTTTGCGCTTGAAAAAAAGAAAAAAAGGAATCTTCATCTTATTATGTCGATTCCTAAAGCTTGGCTAATCTCCGGTGTTATCTTTCCCTCTCTGGTCACTGGCCCTAGTATGTAAGGTGACTTTACTCCTGTGATTATGCTGATGACTTGCACTTTTCCTTCGAACTCAGGTAGAATTCTTGCTCCCCAGTATACTTGTGCTGATGGGTCCAAATGCTGCGCGACAGTCTCGCCGATCATGTTTACTTCGTCCAGTCTTAGATCCGGTCCGCCTGTTATGTGCACCAAAGCTCCCGCAGCCCCTGTGTAGTCCACCTCGAGCAACGGATTCATCATCGCTTTTGTTATCGCATCCCTTGCCCTGTCGCTGCTGTTGCTCTCGCCAACTCCTATGGCAGCCACGCCGCCTGTGTGCATCACCGCCTTCACGTCCGCGTAGTCCAAGTTTACTAAGCTGGGCAAAGTAATCGTCTCCGTTATTCCCTTTACCATGCTCGCTATCAACTCGTCCGCAACTGCAAATGCCTGCTGGATTGACATGTTGCCTGCATATTTTAGCAATTTGTCGTTCTCTATCACTATCGCCGTGTCGCACACTTGCCTTAGGTTTGCCAGCCCTTCCTCTGCTTTTGATATCCTCGATCCCTCTAATTTAAAAGGCATCGTCACTACTGCTATTACTATTGCTCCCATGCTTTTCGCCAACTCGCAGACAACTGGTATGCTGCCTGTGCCGGTACCTTTTCCTAGACCGGCTATCGCAAATAGCAAGTCGCAACTTTCCAATGCTTCCTTCATTTCATTCCTGCTCTCCTCTGCGCATTTCCTACCGACTTCTGGATAGCCGCCGCAACCAAGCCCCCTCGTCAATTCTTTACCAAGTAAAATCTTTCTGTCCGCCTTGCCTACTGCCAGATGTTTAGCGTCAGCGTTCATGGAAATAGTCATCGCCCCTTCCACACCCATTTCTGTTAATCTAGTTACTGCGTTCTGTCCTGCACCACCGCAACCGACTACCATTATCTTTGCTTTCTTTACTGAAAAGCCGAATTCTTGCTCCGCTAGCTTGTAGTAGTCGACGTTAGCATAAGTCGCACCGGAAGTAGATTCCAGTTTGAACCTTGTCTGTGGAGATTCCTCGCCAAAAGTTCTTGCCAGAGCGCTCTTAATTATCGATTCCATTTCAAATCCTCCATTCTACAAAATATATTTTGTTTCATCGAAAACCATTTATTAAGGCTTTCAAATATTTTATCTTAACGAAAAAGTATTTGAGAAATAGCAAAAACCGTACCTAAAAGTAACCCAAAATAAACCCAAATTATTTATTCTTTTAGGTGGTATAAATCATTTGTTATTCTAAAAAATATGCTATCCAAAATCTATTTTTTTCATTTATGTTGTATTTTATATGCTTTTCAGAATGTATTTTCTACTGCAATGTTGTGATGGAAAATATGTTTTAAATTAGATAAATATATTTTTTCCGACATTTGCCGCAATAAAAGGTTTTATTTTTCAATTCTAAATGTTAAATTGATTGTATATGGAATCGAAAGAATATTGGAGGATAGACAAAAAGCTAGTAGAACGCGTGGCAAAGGTTGCTAGAGTGAAGCTAACAGAACAAGAGCTGGATAAATTTTCCAAACAGATGGAAAGCATACTGCAAGCTTTTAAGGAAATGGATAAAGTGGATACCGCTGATGTAAAGCCTTCGTTCCACCCCCAAGAGCTGAAAAATGATTGGAGGGAGGATGAAGTAGAGCCGTGGAAGTGGATACCGCTAGCAAATACCAAGCATAAGGAAGGTAAAAATTTCAAAGGACCGAGGATAGTATGAAAGATATTTTGGAAAGAGCAAGGGGAATACAGAAAAAATATTCTCCATTTATTACAATTGCTGATGAAGTTGAAAGTGGAAGGGGAAAATTAGCTGGTATGGCCATTTCCGTTAAGGATAACATCTGCACGAAAGGCATGCGAAGTACTGCTGGCTCAAGGATTTTAGAGGGTTATATCCCTCCTTTTGACGCCACTGTGGTCGAGAAAGTTAAAAAAGAAGGGGCATTTATCATCGGCAAAACTGCGCAGGATGAGTTTGGCTTTGGTACTTTTTCTGTCAACTGCGCTTATGGCGTGCCGAAGAATCCGTTGGATCCGACGAGGAGTTGCGGCGGTAGCTCAGGTGGTGCGGCTTGCCTGACTGCTGTAGCCGACTTCCCGCATATAGCTATAGCCGAGAGCACGGGTGGTAGCATATCTTGCCCAGCAGCTTTTTGTGGTGTCGTTGGCTTGACGCCCACTTATGGTCGAGTCAGCAGGTGGGGATTGATAGACTACGCGAACAGCTTGGACAAGATTGGTTGCATAGGTAAGACTGTGAAAGATACTGCCTTGCTTCTGTCTGTAATAGCTGGTCCGGACAAATATGATTCTACCGTTCTGCGAGCAAAGGAAGAAGATTTCACCAAATATTTGAAGAATTCAGTAAAGGGAATGAAAATTGGCGTGCCGAGGGAATACTTTGGCGAAGGGGTGGACGAAAGAATAGTGAAAGTTGTTTGGGAAGCCATTAAAAAGTTGGAAAGTCTGGATGCAAGCTATGAAGAGACATCATTGCCCCACACGAAGTATGCTTTGCCTGCTTATTATATTATTGCCATGGCCGAAGCTTCCACCAACCTTGCCAAGTTCTGCGGCATGCGCTACGGTCTGCATCTGCAACTAAAAGGAAATTACGACGAATACTTTTCTACCGTTCGCAGCGAAGGTTTTGGAGAAGAAGCTAAAAGGAGGATAATACTTGGAACGTATGCGAGGATGGCCGGCTATAGGGATGCTTACTACCTGAAAGCTCTGAAAGTAAGGACAAAAATTATACAGGATTTCAAAACAGCTTTCAAGAGGTTCGACGTGCTTGTCGCTCCGACCATGCCTGTGGTAGCTCCTAAGTTTGACGAAATAGCTAAGCTGGAACCGATTCAACAATACATGATGGACATACTTACTGTTGCTCCGAACTTAGCTGGAATACCGATGATTTCTGTACCTTGCGGTTCTGTTGATAAGATGCCCGTTGGCTTACATATAATGGCCGATCATCTGCAGGAAGGAAAGATTATACATGTTGCTCATAGTTTTGAGGTGAATAGATGAAAATTTATGGTAAAAAATTTTGGGAAAAGGTAGAAAATTTTGCCAAAGAATGTCTTAAAGACCAAGATATCACTCATAATTTTACTCATACAGAAAGAGTTCTTAGAAATTTAAAAAAACTATGTAGAGGTCGTAACATTGACCGGAACTTAATAAAATTAGCTTGTTTGCTTCACGACACTGGTTATTCTCATGATCTGCAAAATCATCATGAGGCAAGTTGTCAAATTGCAAGAGAATTTTTGACAGAAATTAACTTTAATGAAAATGATAAAGAAAAAATTATCGATATCATAGAAAACCATCATGGAAGTTGGTCTAGGCGATCTAGATGTCCAGAAGGTAAATTACTTTGGGCAGCAGATAAAATGGATTGGACAAGTCCGTATGGTTTATTCAGGGCTTTAATTCAAAATTCAAGCATGAACTCGTTTAGGGAAATTATTGATTGGTACCTTGAATCGGTAAAAAAACTTGAAATTGATAAAGTAGACGATGAAAACTTGAAGAGCGAAATATTAAAAAATTGGAAAATTACACAAAAACTTCTTAAAAAATTGAAATTGGTGAATAGATGAAAGCAATAATGGGTTTGAAATAGTTGGTCTGTATGAGTAAAATCGTAGACAAAATTTCATTATCAGAATTTCCGAATGATACATACATCTTTCTTGATGAAAAGCGTAGAATCGATTTATCTAAAAAGTTAGAAAAGAAATTTGGGTTCTTACGACAAGCTGGAAAAAAAATTGGAATTACACCAGCTACTCTTTATGATTGGAGGTTGGGAATAAAAATTAGGAAAGGGAAAATTATCAAAAGATATATTTCACTAATGGATTTAAAAAGAATCTGTAACGCAATTAGTGTAGATATAAATAGCTTACAAAAACATGTGATTGAATTAAAAACAGGCTCTAGATCTGGTATTATAAAAAATCCTAAACTGCCTATGTCTATTGTATCTGAAACATTTGCAGTTTTAGGTCATTTGCTTGGAGATGGCTATGGAGGAGAAAATGGTAATTGTGCGTATGTTAATACTTGTAGAGAAGCATTATACAACTTTATTGGTAAGCTTACAAAAGCATTTGGTAATGTTGAGTATTCTATAAACTTAAAACACAAAAGAATTATAATTTCCAAAATAGTACCAAAAATTCTCAAAAATCATTTTCAAATTTATGATTTCAGAAGCTCAAAATCTTATATTAATCAAAAAGTATTCGAAGCTCCTAGAGAATGTTTAGTAGAATTAATTAGAGCAATAATAGTTGACGAAGGTAGAATATTTGATTCTGGAATTCAAGTAGAATTGTCTGCAAATCCAAAATTAACAGAAGATCTTCAGAAAATATGTGAAAGGAGACTAGGCTATGTTTGCAATTCTTATGATGGTGGGTTTATCATTTCTTGTCAAAGTTTTCCTCGTGTTTTGAAAGATATGAAACATTTTAAGATACCAGAAAAGCAGAAAATGTTCTTAAAATGGTTTAATCGTAAATCAAGAAAATGGTATAACAGAAAACGAGGTATCACAAAGGAGGAAATTATTAAGTTATTACTAAAAAAAGAAATGTCTACAAAAGAATTAGCTTCGAAAATTGGCATTAAAAATGATAGCGTCAGAACTCAAATTATGGGATATTATTTAAATGGTAAACGTATCCCTGGATTGATAAATCTGGATTTCATAGAAGTCAAAAGAAAGGGACAAAAAAATACAAGAATTTTTGGAATAAAAGATATCGATAAGATAATTGAATTTGTAGGTGTATAATTTGGTAGTCATAGGATTAGAAATTCACACAGCTCTTGAAACGAAATCAAAACTATTTTGTAGTTGTTCTACTAATATATCAGATGCTGAGCCAAATAGTGTTTGTTGCCCAACGTGTTTAGGCATACCGGGTTCCAAACCAAAGGTGAATAAACGAGCTTTGGATTTTGGAATTATGGTAGCCAAAGCTTTAAATTGTGAGATTTCATCGGAGATGTTTTTCTCGCGTAAAAGTTATTTTTACCCAGATATGCCGAAAAACTATCAAATAAGCCAATATGAAATGCCATTGGCTAAAAATGGTTATCTTGAAGTATTAGGCAAAAAAATTAGAATAAGGAGAATTCAATTAGAAGAGGATCCAGGTAGATTAAAACATGTCGGTGGTGATATTACTTCTGCCCAATACGTTTTAGTAGACTATAATCGTGCTGGTATTCCTTTGCTTGAAATTGTTACTGAACCAGATTTCAATTCTGTTAAAGAAGTGAGGGAATTTCTGTCAAAACTATCTTCTATTCTCGAGCATTTAGAGGTTTATGACCCAAGTAGAGAAGCTTCTCTAAGAGTAGATGCGAATATTTCTATAGAAGGTGGTGGGAGAGTTGAAGTAAAGAATGTCACTGGTTTTGCTAATGTTGAAAAAGCTTTAAACTATGAGATAGTTAGACAAAAAAATCTTATACAAATGGGAGTAAAAGTCGAACGAGAAACCAAGCACTTCGATGCCGAAAGTAAGATGACTACTACTTTAAGAAAGAAAGAATTTGAAGAAGATTACGGATTCATTCTAGATAGCGATTTAACCAAAATAGAAATTAGTAAAGAATGGATTGAAGAAATAGAAAAACGACTACCTGAATTACCGGATGCAAGAGTTGATAGATTTGTTGAAGAATATAAAATAAAGGAAAGGGACGCAAAGGTAATTGTTTATGTTGACAAAGCTCTGGCCGATTTCTTTGAAAAATGTTGTAAAATTTATAAAAAACCGAAAGAGATAGCAAAATGGATCGTTACCGACTTGCTGAAATGCTTGAATTTCCAAGGAATTAGAATAAGAGAATCGAAGGTTAAACCGAAAACTTTTGTAGAATTATTGAAACTAATAGAAGAGGGAAAAATTACTGAAAGATTGGCAAAGGAAATAATAAAAGAATATGTTGCAAGTGGTGAATCTCCGAAAGCAATCGTGGAAAAGAAAGGATTGACATTAATTGAAAAAGATAAACTTGTTGTAGCAATAAAAGAAGTTATTAAAGAAAATACACAAGCAGTAAAAGATTACAAAGCTGAAAAAGAAAAAGCTATGCAATTTTTGGTTGGGCAAGTGTTGAGAAAGATAAAAGCAAGGGCTGACCCAAATGAAATAAGAAAACTGATAAAGAAGTTAATTTAAATAATTCTAACTTAATTTATACTTGTATGCCCTTGTAGCTCAGTAGGTAGAGCAACTGGCTGTTAAACTTTTGCAGCAACCAGGAGGTCGAGAGTTCGAGTCTCTCCGAGGGCGCTCAAATTTAAATCTTTTTTTATTCATTTGAAAAGTATGTCAAAGACAACACCTCATTTAATTATCCAACCTTTTGACAGTGATTATGAATTTTTAGAAGCATTGGGCAATGAAGCTACACTTCTATATGAAACGAAGATAAAAAGTTATAAAGTTCATGCCATGAAAAAGTTACCAGACTCTGTATTTCTTGATCCCAGCAATTCTCTTGATTCCCAATTTATCAAAACAGCAATAAAACAAGAAAAAACAAAGAGACTGTATAAGTCTGGAGAAAAAATGATTTTTATTAATGATTTGTGGGAAGAGATGACGAATATTTGGGCATATAATTCGAAAGAAATATTTCTTGCAATTTTACCTCACTTTATATTTGGATTTGAAGATTCGCCTCATGGAACAAGCTTGGAAGTCAACATGTCGATAGTTTCAACTCATGGAATGAAAATTGACTATTTATCTCAAATTTGCATAGGAGTCAGTTTGCATGAAATCGGCCATAACCTAGGGTTACAACATTGTAATGACAAGATATGTTTGATGAGATACCCACCAAGTACCAAAGACTTTTATAGAGGTGTGTATAAACTTTGTAAAACTCATTTGAACGAATTATGTTAAAATTAAATACTTTCCTTTTTCAAGAATTATTCAGATAGAATGAAAGAAATAAAAAACTTGGAAGAAATTGTAGATGAAGTACTTGCGGAAGATACAGAAGAACTGCTGGACATAAAAAGAGGTATACGCGAATCTTTGGATCATTTGGTGAGCGAAGTTATGAAGCGCTCTGGCGGAAGGGCTGACCCGAATAAAATTCGGCGGTTGATAATAAATAAAATTTAAAAAGTTACTTCTTCTCTTAAACTAAATAATATTTACAAGGGCTCGTGTGGAAACCTGGATATCCGGCAGAGCTTCGGACTCTGAGTTGGGGGTTCAAATCCCCTCGAGCCCATCCGAAACCTTTAAATTTAAAAATAGAAGAATAAATGAATAATATGCCAGAAGAAGAAAAAAAGCTGGTTGGGAAAGTTATCCACTACTTCAACAAAATTGGGGTAGCAGTGATAGATTTGACAGGCACGCTAGAAGTGGGGGATGAGGTAAGCATAGAGGGCAGGGTGACTAACCTCAGGCAAACCGTGGATTCCATGGAGATAGAACACAAGAAAATAGACAAGGCGAAGAAAGGAAATTCGATCGGAATGAAAGTGATGGACAGGGTAAGAGAAGGGGACAAAGTTTTCAAGGTATTAACGCCAGTGCCAGCATAAGATTTTTTGAAACAGCAAAAAGTTTATTTAAGCTTTCTTTTTATTAAACAAATTATTAGTTAGAGGCTCCCATAGTCTAGTCCGGTTAAGGATAGCTGCTTCTCGACGATAAGGGAAGTAGCAGCCGACCTGGGTTCAAAAGGCTTTGTCTGAAATTCCCAGTGGGAGCATACTTTTTATTCTTTTAGAATTTGAAGATCCTATTTCATTAAAATATTTTAGTGTGTTTTCTTTTTTTAGAAAAATCGCAAAATGAGGTTCTTTGTTTTTCCTTTTCCAAGATGTAAGTAAATGAGGTATTTGAAGAATTTTTAATGAGTCAGATATATTTTGCATAAGTATATCCGAAACACAATTTATCATAAGATTATTTTTATTTACCCAACCTTCTGTATCTATCAATCCCCTACAAAATCCTTTTAAAAAGTCTAGAGAATAGTTCGGTGGTTTATTTTTTAATCTTACCGAATAACTTTTTTTATCTTCCCAGACTAAAAAATTTTTTATATGGTCTATTATGACTTTTCCACAAATATCAAGTATAACTACATTTCTATATTTCATTATATTTCCGCATTTTCCATAAACTTTTTTGAGAATACTATTAAATTTTTCTGCATATTTTATTTCATTTTTTGAAAAATAAAACCGTATTCTATATCGATAATTTTTATCTAAATAAAAGTTTCCATCACCTGCAAAAGCGCCAACAATCTCGCCAATTTCTTCCTTTAAATTTTTATTAATTTCTACTTTTTTAATTTTCTTTCCTATTTCTTTTCTAAACCAATAATAAACAACTGATTTGGATAAACCGAGATTTTTAGAAATGAAATTAATGCTTTTACCTTGTTTTGCTGAATTTATTATAAAACTTATTTCTTTTTTATTTAATCTTTTCATAATATTTATTATATTATTTACATTATAAAATTAGACCCGGGTTCAAATCCCGTTGGGAGCATTTTAGAACTTAAACAAAACTTTATCGAAATCCAGAATTCTTGCTTTTTTATCTTTTCCATCTATTTTTATTCCTTCCTTTCTTAACAATTTTATTTTCTTTTTGACTCCGCCGCCATAGTTGCCAACTGTTCCATTACTTTTGCACACACGATGGCACGGAACAACAGGAGCAAAAGGATTTGAACCGACTGCGCTACCCACAGCCCTATAAGCTTTACAACCGAGTTTGTGAGCAATTAGTTTATATGTAGTAACCTTACCTTTTGGTATCCTTCTCATTAATTCTATGACTCTTTCATGAAAGCTTTTCATAACTAGTTTTATAAATTATTTATAATATATCAGTGAAGGTATAACTTTAATTTTACAACAATAGTATATCTCCCAAATCTTTCATCAGCAATCCAAAATGCCACCACCCAATATAAATGTTAGCATGCGACTTTGGTGTATCTCTAAATTTTATAGTTTCTGTCCCTCCACTGCTTACAGGCAATTTCATTATTTTCGAACCAAGCCAATATTCTTCCCATTCTGGAACATTTCTATATTCAAGATTTGGAAAATCACTATGCTCAAAAGAAGGATCCCGAACACCATGTAATTCCGCTATTCGCGTTATGGGTCCTCTAAAAGGCCGATCTTCTGGCATAGCAGACAAAGCAACTCGTAGAAAATCATAAACTTTTTCTTTTTTCATCCCCGGCAACAGCTGTCTAATTCCTCCACGATAGGTCATTCCAACAACAGGAAGTTGCTTGCCAGAGCAAATCTTTGACATCTGTTCGATTCCATGGAAAAACCAATCACCTGCAAACTCATCACGAAATATCCAATCATCTCTTTGGTCTACAAAAAGTAGAGTTCCATATGGCGTCTCATTATATTTGCCATTACCGGCATAAGCACGTCTTTTGAATTCACCATACCGACGAAATATTTCATACTGTGATAATTCTAACGGCATAAGATTCTATTAAACAATTAATTTTAAATAACCCTCTCAAAAACATTCTCCTAAAATTTAGCTCAACAATATAGTTCTGTCTGGAGCAGTTAATTCTTTCAAAACTTTATAAATTATTTATAAGATATTTATTTAGCAAGCAGGGGTAGCAAAGTCTGGTTAAATGCGCAGGGTTTAGGTCTGCTTAGCAGGAAAATACCCTGTGGGTAAGTCCCTTCGTGCGTTCGAATCGCACCCCCTGCACTTCAAACTTTTTAATCTCTTTCTTCACTAAACATATACAGATAACATGGTTACGAAAAAAGGGCTGCCAGAATGGGGAGAACTAGTAGTTTGTACAGTCAAACGTCTAACTCCTTATGCTGCTTGGTGCAACTTGAACGAATATCCGGGAATAGAGGGCATGATCCACGTTTCCGAGGTGGCTGGCAAATGGGTTCACGACATTCGCAATTTCGTCAAAGAGGGCAAGGAGTACGTAGTAAAAGTAATAAAAATAGACTACCAGAAAAATTTTGTTAACCTGAGCTTGAAAAGAGTTTCTAAACAGGACAAAAAAGAAAGGATGAACGTCCTCCGAAGGGAAAAGAGGGGGGAAGCCATGCTCGGGCAGGCAGCCAAGTTGTTGGGAAAAAATGTGGAGCAAGCTTACAATGAAATAGGTTTTAAATTACAAGATGAATTCGGAGAATTGTTTTCCGCCTTCGAGGAAGCTAAAAAAGACCCCAATTTGCTAATGAACAAAGGTTTATCAAAAGAATGGGCCGAAGCGATAGGAAAAGTTGCGGAAAAAAGTTTCGTCGAAAAGGAGGTAAGGCTTAAGGCCGAACTGGAATTGAAAAGTTTTGCTGGAGATGGGATAGAGAAAATAAAGGAAGTCTTAAGCGATTTGGAAAAGAACGCCTTGACAGTGAAGTACATCTCTGCTCCAAAATATAGAATTGAGCTGAAAACGAAAAATCCCAAAGAAGACGAGAAAAAGCTGTTGGAATTTCTGGAAAAAGCGGTGAATAAAATAAAAACTATGGAGGGGGAAGGAAAATACAAGCTGATCAAATGATATCAAAAAAATCATATGCAGAACGAACATCTGAGACAATACGTCTGTTTAAAAGTATAATAAATAGAAGCAGAGGGGTTGGCGAAGAAAAGGCTTGGGCCGAATTAGAAGACGAAATATGCAAAAGAAGAGTTGAGTGGTACGAAAAAAATAAAGACAAGTTTCATTTGGAAGGAACAGATATCGAAAAAGCTTATAGGTTATTATATATCGAATATTTGAATTTGGGCCCTTCTGATGGAGCGATTGTCGAAAAGACTGAAAATAGAATGGTAACAAGATGGTACAATCCCTGTGATGTTTTGGAAGCATGCACAGCCTTAGGTTTTGACACAAGAGAAATTTGTAAAAAAATCTACGAAAAACCAGTTCAAATTCTCATTTCACAAATAAACCCAAAACTTAGATTTAGAAGAACAGCTTATAGGCCACATTCTCCTTATTGTGAAGAAGTCATTGAGCTGATCGAATGAAAATGAGAAAGTGTCCTTCTTGTAAGATTTATACCCTAAAAGAAAATTGCCATAGATGCAATCGACCAACCGTCGGCACGCGCCCACCTAGTTTTTCTCCGCAAGATAAGTATGGAAAATATAGAAGAGAAATGAGAAAATAATATTTACTTCAAAAGTCAATAATGTTTTAATGGTAACCAAAATAATTGAACTGAAAAAACCAAAATTGAATAACCCCTTGTTCATCGAAGGCCTCCCAGGCGTGGGCAACGTCGGCAGGATAGCCGCTGGTTATTTAGTTGAAGAATTGAAAGCAGAAAAATTTGCCGAATTATTTTCCTCGCATTTCATGCCATTTGTTCTTCTGCACCAAAGCTCGGCTGTGCACGTCTTGAAAAACGAGTTCTATTATTATAAGGGTAAAAGAGGGAAAAGAGATCTAATAATTTTAATCGGCGATAGCCAGAGCGTAGACCCAGAAGGGCATTACGAAGTCGTGGAACAAATTCTTAATTTCGTTAAGAAGCATGGGGTAAGGGAAATGTTTACTTTGGCGGGGCTGAGCGTGGGCGAACTAACAGCCAAGCCAAAGGTAATAGGAGCGGTAAGTGAGCCAGAGCTGATAAAGAAATATAAAAAATATGGTATAGATTTTGAATCCGGCTCTAGAATTGGGACTATCGTCGGCGCTTCCGGATTGCTCCTCGGTCTAGGAAGGTACCACCAAATAAAGGGCATTTGTCTGCTCGGCGAAACAGTTGGCTTTCCGATAATTCCCGATCCCAAAAGCGCAGAAGCCCTTCTAAACGTTTTGACGAAGATAGTCGGCGTAAAAGTTGACACGAGCAAACTGCAGAAAAAAGTAAAGGAGATGGAAGAATTCATCGAAAAGATAGAAGGCGTGCAGAGAAAAGCCTTAGCTCAATTATTGAAGGCGAGGGAAGTTAAACCCGAAGAGAAGGAAAAGTTGACTTATATCGGATAGTTGATAGTTAAATTTAAATACCTTGTCGTTCTTGTAAAATTAGTGATTGTTATGAGCAGCAGTGAAGATCCGATAGCTAAAGATGAAAGACGAAGTAAACTTGAAATATATCTTGACATTTTATGGGTTATAAAGCAATACGATGAAAGGGGAGCTAAAAAATCGAACATTGTATATGAAGCGAAAACGGGATGGGTAAATATCGACAAACATTTGGATTTTCTTATTGGCTATGGTTTTATCGAAAAGTGTAAAGAAGATGAAACTTATCATCTTAGCATCAAAGGGATTAAGGCAATATCTCATTATGAGCCATTAAAGGATATGTTTTATCCTCGGATAATCAAGCCTGAAGAGATCTAAATCAAATTTAAAAATACAAAAGTTCTAATAAAATCTATGCCAGCGAGATTTTTAATTCCGCGCCAGCAGTATTTGGCCTCGGGAATACACATAGGCATGAAGCAGAAGACAAAGGATATGAAAGAATTTATCTACAAGGTAAGGCCGGATGGTTTGGCTGTGTTGAACTTGAGAAAGCTCGACGAAAGAATAAGAACAGCCGCAAAGTTTTTGGCAAGGGCACAAAAAATACTGGTCGTTAGCAGAAAATCGGTTGCGCAAGACGTTATAAAAAAATTTAGCGATATAATTGGAGCTAGGGCAGTCCTCGGTAGGTTCATGCCAGGCACTTTGACAAATCCAAGTTATAGAGAATTTTTTGAAGCAGACGTAATTTTTATTGCTGACCCCTTAGTGGATTATCAAGCTTTGAGGGAGGCTGTGAAAGCCAGGGTGCCCATAGTTGCCATATGCGATACTTTTAACGAGACTCGCGACATCGATCTGATAATTCCTGCCAACAACAAGGGGAAGAAGGCTTTGGGCACTTTGTTCTGGCTTTTGGCGAGGGAAGTTTTGAAGGAAAGAAAAACAATCAAATCGGATAAGGAATTTGAATACAAGATTGAGGATTTTGCAAAAGAGTAATCTTTATAAACTATGGTTCTAACTAAATTATTGGCGAGCTAGCGTGGTAGCTTCGTTCTTGCGTCAAAGCAAGAATGAGGAAGTTCCGTCCACACAAGAGGACTGCGAAAGCAGTGTGCTGAGAAGCATGCGCCTGTATCAGAAACGACACCTCTTCGGAGGATGAAACGGACAGGCGATCTCGATGGTGTGCAAGCCTAAAAGCGCTCAGACAAATGCTACCTTAAAAACAGAAGACGGGCTATGGCTAGCACGCCTTTTTATTCTAATTTCAAATTTCGAAAGTAAACTAGATGCTGAATTCTCCTAATCGGATTTCTAGAATATTGGGAGTACTTTACTCCTTCGATAAGTTTATCGTAACCTTCTTTTATCTTTGGGTACCTCTCCCTTAATTTTTGTAAAGTTGATAGGCTTCTTTCAACTGCGCTATTTTCAATTCTGAACTTAAACGGAGAAAAGGCAGTAAATAACATCTTGAAAAACCCATTTTTCTTCCTAAAATCCATATGATCCAATTCATGAGTCATCAGATATATTAAATGAGTTAAATCATAATCGCACACGATGAACATGCTCTCTGAGAAGAATGGAAGGTAAACGCCTATCCCATGGACGCCCAATGGCTTGGCAGTGGTTGGCAAGTGGTGAACTCTCACATCAGAAAGATAAGAAATATCCGGATTTGTATCGAGTATCGTTTCTAAAAGTCTTGAAATATAAGCAGACATATATTTTTAAAAGGTAAAATAAATTTAAATAGTGAAATTATGGCTAAACGTGACAAAATATACATGCCTACGGGTATGGGTGGTTTAGTAAGATATGGAGAAGAACAAAAGGAATTAATAAAAATTAAACCTAAACAAGTAGTTTATATTGCTGTCGGGATTGTCGTTCTTGAAATTCTTTTGAAAATCTTTTTCTAAACCTTTATTTTTGTAAAAACTTCTTTTTATTATGGTAAAAATTTTTCTCGGCCCTGCTGGCACTCCGACGATCAGTAAAGACGGCACGCTAGAAGCTATTTCAGACATAGTCAAGCTAGGGTTAAATGCGATGGAAGTCCAGTTCACTTATGGCGTGCGAATGAGCAGGCCTTTAGCCAAACAAGTTAACGAAGCAGCAAAGGGCAAAGTTTTGTTAAGTGTGCACGCGCCTTATTACATCAACCTTTGTACTGAGGATAGAAAGAAGTTGGAAGCGTCCAAAAAGAGAATTTTAGAAAGCATGGACAGGGCTATAACTATGGGAGCGCAAGTAGTCAATTTCCATCCGGGTTTTTACGGCAAATTAATTGAAGAAGAAGCTTTTGAAAGAGTGAAGGAAGTTTGCGAAGAATTAGCAACAAAGGAAGCGATGCTTGGATTGGAGACTACGGGCAAGCATACAGCCTTCGGCACGTTGGAGGAAACAGTAAAATTGTGCAAACAGGTAAAATATTGCATTCCAGTAATTGACTTCGCTCACATCTTCGCTAGAAATTACGGAAAAATTGATTATGGAAAAATATTTGACGCTATAAACCCTTTAAAATTGAAACATATACATTGTCATTTCAGCAATATCGAATTCACCGAAAAAGGAGAGCGCAGGCACCTGGTCCTTGACGACCAGCCACCATTCGAACCGCTGGCAAAAGAGATTTTGAAAAGGAAATTGAACATCACGATAATATCCGAATCGCCTGTTCTAGAGCAAGACAGTTTGCAAATGAAAAAAATATTTGAGAAGTTTGGTTATAATTTTTAAGCTATTCTAAATACAAGGACTTTAACAGTTCGTTTAATTTATTTATCGCCCGAACCACATCCTCCTCCCCTTTTGCTCCTGTACAGACTATTCTGCCGCTGGCAAACAATAGAAATACAACTTTAGGATCCCTCATTCGGATTATCATACCTGGGAACTGCTCAGGCTCGTACATCACACCTTTAACTTCATAAGGCTTGCTAGAATCTGGGGCGAGATAAGTATGTTCACCAAGATAATAATAAACTTCAGTTAAATCAACTTCGTAGGGCAGTCGACCGGCTGCGACTATGTTGACAATTTTAACTTCTGGCTCAGGGATATAGATGCCTTTGTCTTTTAGCTCTTCGGCGACGAGATAAACTGCCTCGATCGCATCATGTTTAGATGTGGCACCGGTGCATATCATCTTGCCCGACTCGAATATCAATGTAGTTGTTTTTGGTTTGCCTAATCGAAAGACGAGTCCGGGAAATTGTTCGGGTCTGTATTCGACATCCGGAAACATCCTCACTATATATTTTAAATCTATCGACGTCCTTGAGGTAGCATGCGCAACAACATTTTCTATTTTATAAAGTGGTTCTTCTTTCGACATACTAGAAAAAAGATTAATAGTAAAAGATAAATAATTTTCTTATTGTATGAAAAACATAAAAGAGATAATTAAAATTTTGTTGCAGACTTTTCCTCAAACTTATTCAGAAGAATTAGGAATCGACTTGAAATCCAAAAAAGAGGGAGAAATATTCAACTGGTTTTTGGCGAGCATTTTGTTCGCCCACAGAATTGGAGAAAATATCGCCAAGAAAACGTACACGGAATTCAAAGGGGAAAAACTGTTAACCCCCGAAAAAATGCTCGATGCTGGATGGGACGAATTAGTCAGAGTTTTGGATAACGGCGGCTACGTAAGGTACGATTTTTCCACCGCTTCTGCTTTGCTAGAAATCATGAAAAAATTGAAAGCGGATTACGGGTCATTAACGAAATTGCACGAACAAAGCAAGGATCAAAAGGATTTGGAGGATATGCTAAAAGAATTCAAAAGAGTGGGACCAACTACTGTAAATATATTTCTTCGTGAATTGCGTGACATCTGGAAAGCAGAACCTCTGCCTTCTAAGTTTACCGTTATCGCTGCAAATAATTTGGAATTAATCAAAACAAAAGATCCTGATAAAGCTTTGAATCAGCTAAAGAAAGTTTGGAGGAAGAATAAAATAAAGAATAAAACCTTTTCTAATTTCGAGACGGCATTGTTACGGCTCGGTAAAGATTACTGCAATAAAAATAAATGCAAAATTTGTAGATTGCAAACGATTTGTCCCTTAAAAAAGAAAGGTTTATAAGTTTAATTGTTAAATTTTATTTGAGGATAAAATGACAGTAAATTTGGAATTCAAACGCAGATTTAGATCATGGAAAAAGGAAAAGGAATTAAAAAGAAGAGAATCTGAGAAGTTTATGGAAAAATGTAGGAACTTTGTTACCAATGAAGAGCATTTGGAAAAAATCCAACAAGATTTAGATACTCTTGAATTTGGTGATTGTTTAACTGTAGTAACCGATGGTAGTGGAGGAGTTACTTATCTTCATTTTGGAACTGCCAAATATTTACCGAAAACAGGTTTTAAGAGAGACGTTAAGAGAGATATTATAACCAAATGGATGTCAGATTGCATAGATTTTGGAATAGAGTTGGACGACCCTAATTATTTTAAAAGACTTGGAAGACGTTCACTTGAATTTGTAGAAGAGACTTATAAAACATTTGACGAAGAGCTGAGAGTGTATTTAAGAGAATTTTTGGATAAAAATATAACGACAATGGGACATCTCATGTGCACAGAAAGAATTGAACATCCTTACTTAGTTCCTTACGATATTTCATTACCCATCTCTCCAACTGAAATTTTATACCAAAGAAGAATACTTCAGGAAAGAGAACCTTTTATATTTTTAGGAAAAGACAAAATTTAGGATATGTAAGTTTTTTGTTTTTCTAATTCTTTTAACTTAGTATTTTCTCTTTCTCTTTTCATTTGTTGAACTTCTCTTTCAAGCCTTCCAAGTGTATTTTTTTTCAACCTTCCTTTACATAGCTTAATAAGTAGTTCAGGCATACAAGCATAGCCTAAAGAGCCATAAGTTCTCTCTATCTGATTCATATAATTTTGTATAATTTTTAATGCTTCTTCAGTTTGAAAATCGGCGAAAGCCACTATAGGACCAACGTAAAGCACGTCTGCAATTTCATAGCCGTTCGTTTCCACAATCGGTTCCTCTATTCCCAGGATATCGGCCTGTCTTTTTTGGGAAAGGGCCCAAGTCAATTCACTAATCATTTTGGGAGTTTTTGAATAAATTTCATCTATTTCGTTTAAGTTCTTAAGTTTAAAATTCAAGAAGGCATCCTTCACAATATTATCAATCCTCTTGTTTATCTCATGTGCTGTTATCATATTTTTCTTTGACCAATTTCTCTTAAATACAGATTCAACGGCAAGATTCATACCAATAATCATGTTTGTCAATTCGGATAGGTATCTTGGTTTATAAGGAGGTCTTGAGCTCAAGAAAATTTCTCTTTTCTCTGTTTCGTCTAAATCAGAACCTTGGCCAATTTCGTTAAGCCGTGAATCAATTCTTTCTATCTTATTATGATATTTAAGAGGTGTTGCTTTTATTACCTCAAGAAAATTCAATCTTTCATTTTTTAGTTTACTGTCCGACTCTAGTGTAAATTTTTTAAGTACATCCATGCAATACAAGGCCTCAGATAATTTTGGTTTTATTGTTGATAAATTAGGTAAATGAAAGGGATATCTTCTCAATTTCCAAAGAGAAGGGTTGTTGTCTAATATTCTTCCAGCAGCCACAGATTCTAAATAAATACTGTATCCTCTAGAGTCAAGATCTTCTACTAGAGAGTCGAGTCCTAACCTTAAATTGTCATCAATCCCTTGGTAAGCATCGCTTATTCTGTCCATATTACTCGTCTTTAATTAAACCATATCAATAAATTTATAAATGTTTCATAGAAAAACTAATCATCAACTTATCAAATATATTATTCCTGTGTACTTTTAAACCTTTCTCTTACTATTAACTTGGAGCTAAAAATATAAAAAATTATAAAAAGCAGTTAAGTACGAGGTCTAGAATCTTTGAATTCCTGAGGCTTCCGAGGAAGCTTTACTGGAATCCTTGTAGCCGAAGCTACTGAACCTAAACTTCCCCCCTTAACTGCTAATTGTTTGTAGTCGCTAAGGGTTTAAAAAGATTTCTTTTTGCAAGATTCAAATTATACTATGAAGAAGTTTGAGTTTATTGATATAACCACAGCTGACGTAGCTTTTGTAGCTTACGGTAAAGAT
>Ga0315312_1001459_pt1 | contig 18348 bp, 35 predicted proteins | sample TDP7_MG_FD_203629 | JGI IMG/M metagenome (GOLD analysis project Ga0315312, IMG submission 203629) | Freshwater sediment microbial communities from Lake Towuti, South Sulawesi, Indonesia - TDP7 | ecosystem: Environmental > Aquatic > Freshwater > Lake > Sediment | place: Indonesia: South Sulawesi... | reverse complement strand
CTCTTCGATTTCTGCACCGCTGTGCAAGCTTTTCGTGGCTGGGGCCGGGGACTCCGCGAGGCCGTTGCCAAGTGGTACACGGGCCGGTCGCCCATGTCACTGGCAATGCAGGTCACAAAGTACCAGCAACGCAATGGCTGGAGTCACCGAGACGTGCTTCGTAAGGCACATCCACAGGTTGAGGGCCTCTTGAATGAGGTGCTTCAGTATGTGACTCAACGTGAGAAGTGGTGGAATTACAAGGGTGTCGATCACGATGGAGATGTCACCCAATTCCTTATCGCTGTGGAAGACGCGAAGAGTAGCGACAAACCGAAACTGTTGCGCTTGATCGCCGATTTCGGCTTGGTACGTGAACACATTCCTACCGAGATGCTCAATGATGTTGACGTATGGGACGCCTTATTGGAGAAGATGCCACTCACGGCGCTCATTCGCAACCTTGGCAAAATGACCAGTATTGGCCTGCTCAAGCCACTTTCCAAGCGGGTCAAGTATGTTGTTGAGCGCCTTCGGGACCAACAGTTGCTCAAGGAACAGCGGTTGCACCCGTTGAACATTCTGGTTGCTCAACGGCAGTATGCCGAGGGCCACGGAGACAAAGGGAAGTTGACTTGGACTCCGGTTCCACAGATCATTGATGCTTTGGAAGAGGCGTTCTACTTGGGATTCGATGCAGTCGAGCCTACAGGTAAGAACTTCTTCCTCGGAATCGACGTTTCAGGGTCCATGTCCTGGGGTCGCTGTGCCGGTGCTCCCATTACCTGTTGCGAAGCGGCGGCTGTCATGGCAATGGTGGCGGCTCGTACTGAGCCAAATACCTTCGTGGCTGGTTTCTGCCACCTCATGGTAGACCTGAAGATTACTGCCAAGGACACCTTGAAGTCGGCTACCGACAAAGCACAGAAAAACAACTTCGGTGGGACTGATTGTGCTTTGGCAATGCGGTATGCTCTTGAAAAAGGTTTCGATGTAGACGTGTTCTGCATCTATACTGACGGTCAGACCTGGGCTGGTGACATTCATCCATTCCAAGCACTTCAAGAGTATCGGCGGAAGTCTGGCCGCCCGGCAAAGTTGGCGGCATTCCAACTTGAAGGCAATTCGTTCTCGATTGCTGATCCAAGTGATGCCGGTATGATGGACTTCGTTGGTTTTGACACGGCTGTTCCGGCGATTCTTGCCGACTTTGTTCTCCAGCAATAGGAGACTTCAATGCAAGTGAAGTGCCGAGCATCTAGTTGCGCTCTTAGTGGGTGCATCGTGTGGCTAGTTTGGCTGACCATTGTGGTGGCTGTAGTCGGTTTTGCCTTTGATTACTCGCTTTACACGTACTTCGGGAAGGACATCCCGTGGTATGGTGACTGTATTGCGGGCTTCTTTGCCTCACCAGTTGCATGTCCCGCTGCTGTCGTAGGTTTTATACTACGTTGTTGCGGCATGGAAGTCCCTTTCTTTGACATAGGGGGATAAACATGGCACAAGGCGAGTTTACAAAAGAAGAAGCACAAGCTACCATTGTAGCATTTGAGGAGGTCTTCAAAGCGCTGTCAAAGAGGAACCAAGCAGAGTTTCTCGGGCACGCGAATGACATCTTCTTGTTCCTGGAGGCTTGCAAACGGGAATGCCCCAGCGAAAAGAAGTAGAGGGAATCAGGAAACATAGTAGGAAGAAACCATGAAAGTGCTTTGCGGTATTGGCCGTTGGATGCTTTTTACATTTGCAGCGGTCAACATTCTTGCAACGGCCCAAGTGTTTGCCACGCAGCAATCATTAAACATTGCCAACGAGTGCTTGAAACTTGTTGTCATCGGTGCAGCGTTGTGGGGATGGAGCCGCGATAAGTAGCATGAGGAGATGTGCATGAGGCGAGAGTTTCTGCAATTGGCCCATCAATATGAGCCAGGAAAACACAGCATTGCTGGTTGGTTCGTATCTGAAAAGCTTGACGGAACGAGATGCTTTTGGGACGGCGGCCTTTCTCGGGGACTCAAAACCGAACAAATACCGTGGGCCAGTGTAACAGACCCGAAAACAGGCACGAGAAAATCCAAACTCAAGCCTACTGCCACGGGGTTGTGGTCCCGGTATGGTAATCCTATCATTGCTCCTGACTGGTTCCTGAATCAGCTTCCTTGCTGTCCATTGGACGGCGAGTTGTGGGCTGGGCGAGGGCAATTTCAGCTTTGCCGGAGCATCTGTGGTGGTGACACTCCTGACGCGCGCTTTGACAAGATTGTCTATGCGGTCTACTCATCGCCACCTCTTGCCAGCATCTTTGGCACCGGTGAAATCAAGAATGCCAACATGGTCCAGGGCATCGACCTTATCACTATCGAGCACTGGATTCGGCAACGTCTTGATCGGTTCGACGGTGACTTTTGTTACCTTCCGCCCGGCTCACTTTTTCAAGATGAACTTCGCTTCCTCTCAGAGAAACTAGAAAACAGCGAAGTATCCGCTTGCTATTTACATCCTCAAAGCAAGCTAACCGAGGACGCCACAACACAAGTTGAACTTTTCCTTCAGAAAGTTCTCGATAAGGGTGGCGAAGGTGTCGTGATTCGGAATCCTCTGGCAACATGGACTCCGAAGCGACATCGTGACATCTTAAAATACAAACCATTCAACGATGCCGAAGGTATCGTTGTTGGTTTTACATCAGGAAGAGCAACTGATAAAGGCTCCAAGCTGCTAGGATTGATTGGGGCCTTGATTCTTGATTTCAATGGGAAGCGCCTTGAACTCTCAGGTTTAACCGATGCCGAACGGGCCTTTGAGAATGTGGTTATGGCTGAGCACGCTCACGCACATCCTGGAGTCGATATGCCGGCCCACTTCCAAGGGAAGCATTTCAAGAAGGGACAGAAAGTAACATTCAAGTACCGCGAACTTTCGGATGATGGAATCCCAAAGGAAGCACGATTCTGGCGTAGAAGAGATGAAGAGTGATTGACGCCGTTCTCAAACAGATACTCACTGCTTTGGAAAAGCAGAACAAATTGCTGGAGCAACAACTTCAACGCAACGATCAACTTACTCAGTGGCGCAAAGCAAACGCGGAACTATCGAAGCGATGTCACCGGGCTGCCATGATTTTGGGGCAAGCACAACAGGAACTCTTGGAAGAAATTGTTGAAGAAGTTGAAGACCCCAACAGTCTCAATGGCTTCATGTTGCATGAGTTCATCGACAAGTATGCCCTACGAATCGCCCATCTTAACAACATGATGCAGGTATTCATGCAACTGGGAACACCATGACTCTTGAAGAACTATGAGCGAGGATCAGAACAGAGCGGCCTGGAGTTGGAAAGAAGCCGTACTCTCACAATATCATTGGTCTTTGCCTTCAGCAGATTGATAAAGAGTATGGTTTTGCTGAAGCCAACAAGGCGATTGCAGACTTTAATCTAGTTCGCCTTGGCTGGAGTTACAAGTTGTGTCCGACATGTGGGCACTGGCCGTGTGGCTGTGGAGGTTAAGATGAAGATTCAGAAGCCACTCCCACCGCACAGCAATTTCATGGCAATGCTATACATCTGGTGTGTGACAGCATTGCTTGTCGGTGGAATTGCTGGGCTTATCTACTTGGTGATCCAGTGAGAATCATAACACTTACAAATGGACAGGAGGCATTAGTAAGTGATTGTGATTACACCTATTTACAAAAGTGGCAGTGGGGCTATATGACAAATCGTAAAGGAAGTCATTACGCGCGGAGCACTAAATGGCCGCAAGTTTTAATGCACACACTTATTGCTCGACGAATGAGGTTGGCAGCAAAGCAAATTGACCATCGCAATCGAAACACGCTTGATAATCGCCGGAGTAATTTACGAGATGCTACGCACTCTCAAAACCATGCTAACGAGGGTCTTCGTCGAAATAATACGTCGGGTTTCAAAGGCGTCACTTTTTGTAAGCAAACTGGTCGATGGATAGCACATATACATGTCAATTACAAGAATATCTGGCTAGGACGCCACGATACTCCAAGAGAAGCCGCAATCGCTTACAATAAAGCTGCACAGTGCCACTTCGGGCAGTATGCTAGACTTAATAAGGTGTAAGAATGGTTAAAAAGAATCCAAAGCAAGAAGGCACAAATTTTTGGGATTGCATCGTGCAAACTGGTGAGTGTCCAATAAAATGCTCGAATTGCTTCTACAATCGGCTGGGAGCTTACTATGTACCGATTGAAGAGTTGCCATTGATCCCGGACCCAGAGGAAGTCGGCGATGGCATCGTGCGCATGAATTGCGGTCACGATTCCAACATTGAACGGGAGAAAGTAATTGAAGCGGCGGCTCGCTATAGGCACGCTTTCTTCAACACGAGTATCCCTAAACTCGACTTCCCTGGACCAGTTGTTTTCACAGCGAATCCAAAGGAAGAACGACCTGCAATACTGGTGCTGCCTCCACCCGACAACTTGATGTATGTGCGTTTGCGGACATCAGCGACCAATCTTCTGCTCATTGATGAGGCAGTAAGAGCCTACACAGAGTGGCAATGTCCCATAGTCATTACTTTCATGGCCTACTATACGGAACGGCCTGAAGTGAATGAAAATGAGGTCAATGAGTTTGGAGCCGATCTCACCGCTGAACAATGCTACGAATGGAAAGTGCGGCATATCAATTCCTATTGGTGTGCTACACCAGCATTCATGCGGGCTGTTATGGATCGCTATGCAAACAATCGACTTGTGACCATGTGCGGCAGTATCAAATCTGGTTACTGCCGTGACTGCCGAAACTGCGAAACCTATTTTCTTCAGACCCAGAAACGCCTGAGAGGAGAATGAACCGATGAAACGACTCTGCCTTCTTAGCATGTTTGCCTTGCTTGTCTTCTTGACGCAGCGCTGTGTCGGTGCGGAGTCTTGCCGCATTTGCATTAGCGCACCTCTTCCCGCTGCGAAGCCACTCTCCTACCCGCCGGAAGTCTACGACATGACGGACGAAGAGTTCTTTCAATGGGCTACCGAACAAAACGACAAGGAACGGGCCGCTTGGGAAGAATGGTTCAAGACGGCTCCACCCCGCTGGATTAGTTATGATGCGTTCTCCACGAATAGTTGGCATGATGGAGTTCAGCCCGGCTACCGTGGTAGCCGTGGCTATGGTGAGCGCCACACTACGACAACTCGTTATCAGCGGCAATTCTTGAACCCGGACTACGTAAGCCGGCCGCTGACAATCATCAACCCCTACTGCAAACCTACAAAGCCCCAACCGTCACTTCATACAATACGAAATTGAAGTGACAGGAAAGGCGACAAAGAAAGAGGTGTGCCATGATTACTGCTTCTACTGTGACCAGTTTGTTGATTCTGGCCGCGACAATCATCATCCCGATTGTCGTGAAGTTGGTTTTTGACAGGATCAACCGGAAGTTCTGACCTGCGCTGAACAGGTGTGCTGGCTCTATGAGCGCAGAGCGGGGCCAGACCCTAACTTGTCAAAGGAAACCAGAATTACCTGCGATAGTTCGCCACTGAGGCCCGGATAGGCAGCCTGATTCACCGCAGCTAGGAGATTACTGTGTTTCACACCATCCTCATGGATTGTATTGTTGGCGTCATTCTCATCTGCATCTCGTTTCGCGCAGGTATGCTCGTAGAACGATACATCTGGCGAGAGAAATGCCGAACTGCTTTGCGGATTCTCCAGATGCAGAAAGAGAATACGGAGAAAGCGATGCAACAATGATATGGTTGCTTGTCATTTTCTGGTTGCTTTTCGGTCGCTGGCGCGACTGGTGGTGGTTTCTGTTGTGGTGGTCCCTAGTCAACCTACACGATTTGAGGTGATACATGAACGTTTCGCCACGTGACTTGTTGGATGTTGCCTGTGATTTGTACCAATGCGTGTACTTCATGTGGCAACCTCTTGTGGCCTTCACAGCACTTCGGCTTTGCACCTACCCGTGGCGTCGAAGCTGTTGGCTTGGGAAGAGCCTGGATTTCGTTACCAAGTGGTCCCTTGTGGCCCTTCTTGGTTACATCGTTGTTACCGCTTGCCGCTACTAAGAGGCTACTAAGAGGTTCACATGCTCGCAACACTTGGATTGATTGCTCTTGGGGTCGTCATTGGCGGCCTGGTCATCTACGGTTTGATTTGGTTTTCATTCATGTCAAACTGGCCGGGGTAAGGTGCAACATTGGCTCGCGTAATTATTGAAACCGCTGAATTGACAATCAGTAAACGGGTTGTTGTTCCCAATAACCACGAAAAGGCCAACGTTGTAGGTGCCATTGTTGCTGTGGTTGATGCCTTTGATGCTGCGGATGAGTTCAAATTCTACAACATCAAAGAACATCTACTTGCAGCTTTGAAGAAACCGAAATGACAAAACAGATTGAACTCACACAGGGACAAGTAGCACTTGTTGATGACGATGATTACCAGTGGTTATCTCAATGGAAGTGGTACTTTGATAAGCACCACAGTGGAATTGGAGGTTATGCTTTACGTAAGAACAAAACAAAAAAGATTTGGATGCACCGGGCTGTCGCTGAGCACATGGGTATTTTGGGGCGTGTCGATCACATAAATCGTAACAAACTTGACAATCGGCGCTGTAATCTTCGTCTAGCAACTGCTTCACAAGATGGAGCTAATCGGGGGCGTCGGCAAAAGAAAACCTCAAAGTTTCGGGGAGTTTCTTGGTACAAGCCAACAAGTTGTTGGCGCGCACAAATTACTACGCACAGTATAGTGCGCCATATTGGATACTTTACTGATGAAAGTGAAGCTGCAAAAGCTTACAATCGTGAGGCTTTACGAGAATTTGGTCCCTTTGCCACATTGAATGAGGTGTAGAATGCCACTTCGTATTTGTTTCTTTGGAGGCCCCGGTGTTGGCAAAAGCACTTTGGCGGCCCGCGTCTATGCAGAACTCAGTCGGGCTGGTGTTGTAATGACGGAACTGGTCCGCGAGTTTGTCAAGCCTTGGGCTTATGAGGGCCGGAAACTTGACCATTTCGATCAGGTCTACACGTTTGCCAATCAGCTTTGGAGCGAGCACCGGTTGTTCAAGGCCGGCGTCGAAGTGATCGTGACCGATTCGCCTGTGCTTCTTCAAGTCGTTTACACGCATAAAATCGACTCAGAGATTGGCCGGGCTCTCTTTGATGTCGCTTTCGCGTATGAGCAAGCCTACCCCTCCCTGAACTTCCTGGTACAGCGCAAGGTGCCCTACAGGCGGGCTGGACGCTTCCAGGATGAGCCTGAGCTACAGGAATTGGATGAACGGATCAAAGCCTGGGTGGATAGCTGGAAACTCAACTATCTGCTGGTCCACCCGGATGAGTGGGAAGTCATTGTGCAGACTGCCAAAGAGGCAGCCTATTCTCAAGTTCCCCATAAGAGGGGATTGACTTCTTGAGATTGTGAGGTAGACTTGAAGTATGGCCTATGCCAAGGAACAACTTGATCGGGCTGCCAATGGACGAGGCAGCAAGGCTCGCCGCTGGGCGAAGAAGCAATTGACCCGCCATGAGCGCCGGCGTGCCAAACGGGACCCACAAGGTGCTCCCCAACGTCACGAGTACCGAGGATACGAGACATGATTGAGTTCAAGCACAAGCCTCAACTCTGTGTTGGTGACATTCTTTACATGGAAGTGATGATCCCTGTTGTCGGAGGTGAACACTTCTACATCCTTGTGGAGGTATCAGATGTCCGTACCCATGAGAAAGGCATCCGTGTTGAAGTCTCCCCAGTGGCGGGCGACCGTAGTTGTGTTTGGGTGGACTCCAAGCGGCTCTATGAAAAGAAAGACACAGAATGAGCGACATTCGCATTACAATTGAGACCATCGACTCGATTCATCCGCATCCGAATGCGGATCGCCTTGAGATTGTCCATATCCTCGGCACTCAAACCATTGTACCCAAGGATGAGTTTCAAGCTGGTGAGAAAGTCGTTTTCTTCCCGCCAGATATTCTACTGCCTTTGGAGGTTTCCGAGGACTTGGGTGTCCAGAAGTACCTGAAGCACGCGCTTTGGGATGAGAGCAAACTTCCTTGCCGGGTGGCAGCGTGTCGTCTGCGCGGTATTCCCAGCTACGGTTTCATTACGAAGGTCCCGGAACTACCGCCGTTTCCGTGTTACGAACATGATCTGACGGCCTACTACAATGCTCGCAAGTATGAGCCGCCAGTCAAGTTGACAATGGGTGGCGATGCAATGGCCGAGCCGGTCAACTTCCCGCGCTACACGGACATTCAACACTACTACCGCTATGCTGATGTCATTCCGCCCGGAACACCAGTGCGTGTGACTGAAAAGACACATGGAACAAACTGCCGGCTTGGGTGCATCAATGTTGATGGCTTGATGGGGTTTGTTTGCGGCTCACATCGCACGGCTCAGAAGGAACGGAATGCTCAAGGTCAACCATCACTTTATTGGGAGCCGTTAAACAGTGATCCCAAAGTGCAGACGGCTCTTCAGACGCTCGGTGTGATGGGTGATACGATTATCTACTGTGAGATTTTCGGTCCCGGCATTCAAGATATGGATTACGGCGTGCGGCAAGGAAAAGTCAGCTTTCGAGTCTTTGACATCTCCATCAATGGCCGCTATCTCAACTGGAGTGACTTGCATACCTACTGTGTTGGTTTCGGTTTGCAACTTGTCCCGACCATTTTTGTCGGTCCCTTTGATCCAGAGAAGATTCAAGAGTGGACCAATGGCCCGACGCTTCTCGCGGAACCCGACAAGATCAAAGCCAAATTCAAGGGGAGAGAGGGATGTGTCATCACGCCGCTGACTGAAATGTACAATCCTGATCTTGGCCGTGTGGTGCTCAAGAGTGTTTCTGCTGATTATCTTGACAGGAAAGGAGCGCTCGACAATGCCTAAGTGCCGTCGCATTCTGTTTCGTCTGATTCGTGGATTCATTCTCGGATTGCTTCTCGGATTGTTCGGACCATTCATCATTGGGTATCTCAGCTATGGCACCCAATACGGTGGAATCGTGGAGCAGATATGGTTGGACCGCGCAATTGAACATATTGGGGAACTTCGTCACACATGCAAAGACCCCGAACTTTGTGACGTACTCGATTACACTATTGATCGCTACAACAAAATCGGCCCTTTCAATGTGGCCGTGAACCGTTGCGAATGGTATCCATTTGAAGGCGACATTCTGGGGATGAACAATCCTCTGATACCTGGTATCACGTTGGACATTAACGTTCTAAAGCTTTCTCTTCACAATGGGGTCATGATCCTGGTTCACGAAGCGCTTCACAACTACTACCCGTATGTCGGCCACAAGCATATTGATCCAGTGATGGCGAAATTGGAGGCCCATTATGCACACCACACAGGAAATAGCTAACGCCTTAGATTATGCGGTGCTAAGGCCCACAGCAACAGAAGAAGACATCCGCTTAGCGTGCGAACTTGTCCGCAACAACAACATTCGCACAATCTGCGTTGCTCCAATCTACGCCCGTAAGGCTGTTGCACTTGGCGCACCAGTTTGTGCTGTTGTCAGCTTTCCACATGGAACATCGACACCATTGCAAAAGCGAAATGAAGCCGTGGCTCTCATTGAAGAGGGCGTGAAGGAACTTGACGTAGTAATTAACTACGGCCGCCTGCTTGATGGAGAACCTGAAGTTGTCGAACGTGAACTGACAGCAATCATTGATCTTGCCAAACCACAAGGGGTGCTGGTCAAAGCAATTCTTGAGGCATGTTTCTATACCATGCCAAGACTTGCTGAAGCCTGCCAAATTTGTGCTGCGGTAGGTGTTGATTTCGTTAAGTCATCCACAGGTTATGGTCTTCACGGAGCAACGCCACAAAACATCAAGACGATGGTGCAAGCTGTTCAAGGAACCGGGGTACAAGTCAAAGCCAGCGGTGGAATCCACACCTATAACGATGCAGCCAAATACCTGAGTCTTGGTTGCATTCGCCTTGGAGCCTCTCGTTTCAAGGAACTGTTGCCGTGAATAGACTGGCTTTCAACCGTGGTTATCTCTGCGGCGCAATGGACCGAGCAAAGGACGGCGGGGTGGGATGGCGAGAGTATCTCAAGTCCGCACTCGTTGACTTGAAGATTCTTTGGCTTGATCCTACTGATAAGCCAATTGATATTGGTGTTGAAGACCTGGAGAATCGACAACATCGTCATCTTCTCAAAGAGCGTGGGGACTTTGATGCTGTTTGTGGTGAGATGAAGCAGATTCGCTCCATTGATCTGCGTATGGTTGACATCGCAGACTTCATGGTTGTGAATCTTGACTTAGATGTTCACGCATGTGGCACCTTGGAGGAGTTATTCTGGGCAAATCGAATGAAGAAACCTGTTCTTGTTCGCACGGAACAGGGCAAGCGAAACACACCAGATTGGCTTTTCGGCACACTTCCGCATCAACTTATGTTTTCAACTTGGGATGAGGTAATTGCCTACCTGCGGCATGTCGCCCGAGATGAGCATGTGGACCATCTGAAGAGGTGGCGCTTCTTCAATTTTACCGGAGAGTGAAGATGACCGAGGAGCAGAAAGCAGCCTACGTCAATGCGCAAGCCACAGCCGCTTTGATTGAGGCAATGGGAATGGCAGCGGAAAACATGCAACGTGAGCAACACGGGCAGAGCATCGCATATAATGAGAAGGCTTTTCAAGATGTGATTGAAAAGTGGGGTATTCATCATAACGCTGTAATCCGCTTATTTCACGGAGGCTGACAATGCGACCTGATTCAAGCACTCCTCGCCGTTCACTTATGAAAGGCATCAGTTGGGAGAGTATCTCTCTTCTGATAACTTTTCTCTTGGCATGGTGCATGTTTGGGCAGATTGTGGCCTGTGGTGTCTTTGCTGTAGTCAGCTTCTTTGTGAAGTTGGTTTTCTTTTACAGTCACGAAAGAATCTGGCATCAGATTCCATTCGGAAAGCGATGTTTCCATGAGCAAGAGAAAATCGTCCGGTCTACAACCGATTAGGCGCGAAAAGTTACCACGGCGTAATGAACAGTGCCCTTGTGGAAGCGGAAAGAAGGCAAAGCACTGCTGTCTCTCAAAGATCAGTGCATTAGCGATGCTTACACCAGAGGCTCGGCAACAATTGATGGTGGATCACATCTTGCAAAAGCCAATTGTCCCGATCCCTGAGCCGGAGATCGTTGTACCAACAGTAGATATTGCAGAATGCACCTTAGAAGTGCAATCAGAAGCGGCAGCACAGGAGACAACACAATGAGGACACCTCACGCACTGAGCTACTCATCATTTTCATTGGGCGAGAAGAACCCGGAAGAGTTCTACATGCGGCATCTTGCTGAGAAGGCTCCAACAAAGGAACTTCAGACACCGCCAATGGCTGTGGGTTCCGCATTTGATGCCTACGCCAAAGCCTATCTTCATGCTGCAATCTTCGGTCGCGGTACTGATCCACGTTACGAATTTGGTGCGCTGTTTGAGTCCCAAGTGGAGCCACAGAATTGGGACTTTGCGCTGCACGCCGGCAAGCATGTGTTTCGTGCTTATCAATTCTGTGGGGCCTATGATAACTTGCTAACACATCTTCAGCAATCTATCGAACCGCCACAGTTTGAGTTCAAGGTTGAACGCGAAATTGACGGTGTGCCCTTCCTCGGGAAGCCTGACTGTCGCTTTGTTCTTGATCTCGGTGAAGGCCGAATCCATTGCATCTTTGATTGGAAGGTGCGCGGCTATTGCTCCAAGCATGGAGCCAGTCCAACCAAAGGCTATGAAATCTGCCTCGATTGCTTTGAGTCCGACAAACCGAGTCGAAGTCATGGCAAGGAACATGGCCTCTACCTTGCTAAGAAGTTCCGTGGCATTACGATCAATGCCGGCTACTTGGAAACATGCAGCGATGAATATGCTGACCAACTTTGCCTCTACGGGTGGCTTCTTGGCGAGACACCAGGTGATGAAGCTGTTGTACTTGGTATTGAGGAGATCGTTTCCAAATTCATGGGCGAAGGGAATCGACCTCAGCTTCGCTATGCTCGACATCGCGGCCTTTGCAAGAAAGACTATCAACTCAAACTGCTTGAACGAATCAAGGCATTTTGGGCTCGAATTACCTGTGGTCATTTCTTCACTGAGATGAGTCAAGAAGATAATGACAAGCGCTGTCAGCTTCTTGAAGAGATGGTTTCGGCTGCCAGTGGTGTTACAGATGTTGATGCTTGGATGGAAGACGTGACTCGTACACAGATTTGGAGGTAACAATGCCCGCCAATCAAATCCATCAAAAGGCTCTTGAAGCGATTCGCAATGCGGCTCTCACCGGTGAGAATTTCGCTTTACTCTTTGAACGAATGGCAACAGGTCTTGCTGGTGTTGCCTCTCCCGGCGGTCTTCTGGTCTTGAATTACTTGGACCCGAATCAGATGCCAGAAGAGGGTGAATTGGTCCCGACCATCACGCTGGCTCTCAAACCCTTCACGCTTCGGCAACCACTTCGCCCGGCCTCGCGCAAACCGAAGGAAGAGCCGAAGGAAGAGAAGCCACCATACGAGAATCCATTCAAGCATGGGCCACACGGCCAGCCTGATGAGACTGACAAAGAACCGGAGAAGTATCCAGAAGAATGAGTGCGTTGCTTGGTTGGATCGGGTCTATCGGTTTCGCTTTGTGTGGCTTCCCACAAGCTATGCAATGCGTAAAGCAAGGACACGCAAAAGGACTCTCGCCACTTTTTCTTGGATTGTGGTTCATCGGTGAGATTTGCTATGTCATTGCGGTGCTCGTGGAGTTCGGATTTGTGGCATGGATGATGACTAACTACATTCTGAACATTGTCTGGATCATTGTGATGTTCAGATACCTTTTGTGGCCGCGCACCTACTCCTCTGAAAGAAGAGATGACGTATGACACAATGTGCCAAGACAATTCGTATTCTTGTTTACCGTGGCAAGCATGGCGATGAATACTGGCTCGCAGACACACCTGCGCGGACCAAACAGGCCATGACAGCACTCTTCAATCAACTTGATGAAGAAGGCTTCTATGAGGATGAAAATGTCAATCATCTTGAGATGGCACGAGATGGAGATTTCAAGGCTATTAAAGGCATCCTTGAGAGCCGAGAATGCTATGAGTATGAAGAATGGAGCCTTGAAGAAATCACTGTGCCATGCAATGGCGGCGTACCTGGTGAGGCGGAGTTGTTGGATTTCAACACGTATCAAAGAGCCGCGAATGGGACACGTTCATACCCGAGCAGCGCAGGTATTAACTATCCAACTCTCGGTTTAGCCGGTGAAGGCGGCGAACTCATGGCAAAGATTCTTGAGTTGCTTGAAACTTCGGCGCATGTCGCAAAACACACCGGTGCAGTCGCCAACCAAGTCAAGAAGATCGTCCGCGATGATGGCGGTGTCATTACACCTGAGCGAAAAGCTGCGATTCTCAAGGAACTTGGTGACGTACTTTGGTATGTTGCCGATCTCGCCACGGAACTTGGGGCTGATCTGTCAACCATCGCTTTTGCAAACCTGGATAAGTTGTACTCTCGGAAGGACCGAGGGACAATTGAAGGCGACGGAGACAACCGGTGATAACAGACGATATAGCCTGGTTGCTTGACAGAGGCTCACCCTGATAAGGGTCAGGTGGCGGAATTGGCAGACGCACGAGTCTCAAGAACTCGCGGTGAATAACCATGTGGGTTCGATTCCCACCCTGACCACTAAATGTTAATGCCTCTTGAATCAAATGATTCTGAATCAAAGGCCACAGAGACGCCTATAAAACTCTGCGGAACATGTCATCGACGCCTACCAATTGAAGGTAAAAAATCATGTTTTCAATGTTGGAGCCGGAGAACAGCGTGTGCGGCTCGACATGTTGCAGCAGGCAATTGTCGTTGTGGCCGTAAACCTGTTCCAGGGAAAAAAAGTTGTCAAAGATGCTGTGAAATTCAACGAGCATATTGTCGTCGGCGAACTGCAAAAGGCAAACCTGTTTACCTACGTCGGAAGGAAATGACAACCGAAGAAATTGCTGTCCGTCGCGCACAAGCTAAAATACATTATCAAAAGGCAACCACACTACGTCAAACTGAAGATTGGAAAAAACGAAATCGGGCAAAAGTGATACGATGTCTTAAAAAACGTGCTGTATTACGAGAGCAAGGAATTGAAATGAGTCAAAAACCCCGAGAAGCACCGATAGTGGACATCGAAACATGGTATAAAGCTCAACCTCAATCGTGCTGCATCTGTGGCCGAACTGATTCTCTTTGTATGGATCATTGCCATTCAACAGGACAAGTGCGTGGTTTATTGTGTCCTATGTGCAACACTGGATTGGGTTGTTTTGCCGACGATATTCAACGACTTCAAGCTGCGATAAGGTATCTGCGTAAACACATGTCTCAAGAACATGACAGTGTGGGTCCGAATCCCACCCCGGCTACTCATTAACAAGAAAAGAAAACCATGAAAGCTTTCCAAGTTGCCCTCGGCTTGTTTACCGCTGGTTCATCAATTGTGGCCTGGTGCTTTTGGCATGTTGATGGATTTCTCGCGGCGCTTGTGGCACTTGGCGGAATTGCTCTTGCTTTTGGTGCTTTTCCGCGAAACACAGATGAAGAAGATGGCCTCGATTGACAGGTACTTTCGACTCGCAAAGCAAATGGCTCTCAGGGGAGACACTCTGGAAGCGAATCGACACTATCGACTCGGGGCTGTGGGAGTCCGAAGCGACGGGGCTATTGTAACAGCCAGCAATATCCCCAATCGTCGGCCTGAGCCTCATGCCCACGCAGAGACTCGACTTGTTCGGAAACTTGATTGGGGTTCGACAGTCTATGTTGTGCGCATCCATCGGGATGGTTCACTTGCTTTGGCCCGGCCTTGCAAACGGTGTCAGAGTGCAATGCGGCTTCGCGGAGTGGTGTGTTGTTACTACTCAATCAATGATCGGGAGTATGGAGTAATTAACTATGCCACTCTATGACCTAAAATGTGAGAAGTGCGGCCATGAGTTTGATGACCTGCTACCAATGAGCGCAGAAGGGCCATTCCTCTGTCCAAAGTGTGGTAAGAAGCGAGCTAAACGAGTGTTTCCGACAAAACCGCCGCTGATTATTGCACCACAAGCACCAGGCAGTGCCCGTGTGAATCGAGGGAGAATCCGGCGATGAGACCGCTACATCTTTCTAAAGCTGAGAAGCATGAATTTTGGTCGCTAGTAAAACGCGGCCAACCGAATGTTTGTTGGCTTTGGCAAGGAGGTAAAAATGGAGACGGCTATGGTTATTTTAAGCAGTTACGAGCACATCGTCTTGCTTATCGGCTTTGCGTTGGCTTACCGCAAAAGTTCGTGTTGCATACTTGTAACAATCGACTTTGTTGTAATCCAGCCCATCTTTATGACGGATCGCATCAACAAAACATGAGAGATATGACAAAGGCTGGAACTCACGATGGAAAGAACCGTCGCTGTGAACAACATCCACTTTGCATACTTACCTCAAATGAGGTTAAATATGTAAGAGGATCATCTGCAAAGGGAGTCGATTTAGCGGAACAGTTTGGAGTTTCACAATCCTTAATCTCCAGTATAAGACACCGACAAAGGCGAACGTATGATTAACCCTTATGAACTTCATTGTGACGAATGTGTCCGCTGGCTTCTTACAAAGAATACGAGACGGTGGGACACCATCTTCGCAGACTCGCCGGACAACCTGGGGCTTGAATACGGAGCCTACAAAGATCGACTCCCCGAACATGAGTATGTCGCCCTATTGGCGACATGGCTCAAGTTGTTTGTGGAGCATTCTCGTTGCGTCTGGTTCAGTTACAATGCCAAGTGGACCTTTCAAATTGGTCGCATTGTAACCAATCTGGAAGAGTGGTATGGCAAGGCCATTGAAGCTAAACCATGCGTACAGGTTTTTACGTTTGGACAATACTGCCAAACAGATTTAAGCAACAATCACAGACCCTTACTTCGGATTCGCTGGAATGATGCTCCACTTTACCCAGACGCAATCCGAATCCCGTCCTGGCGTCAAGAACACGGAGACAAACGAGCCGATTCACGCGGCCGAGTGCCTGGGGATGTCTTTGATTTCACGCGAGTCACTGGCAATAGTAAGCAACGCCGCCCATACCATCCTACGCAATTGAATGAAGGTCTTGTTGAGCGTTGCATCAAACTGACAACTTCACAAGGGGAACATGTTCTTGATCCTTTTGCTGGCACCGGGACAACACTTCGCGTGTGCCGCCAAATTGATCGGGCTTGCACGCTTATTGAAGTTGATCCATTTTACTGTCAGAAGATTGCTGAGGAGCACGGTTTGCAAGCCACAGGAGAAAACATGTGGGAGTATTCCTATGCCTAGCACCGATATTGATGGGAGCGTGATTGTGATTCTTTCGGAAGCTGAAGCACGCGCTGTGGCTCACTTGCTGTCAACTACATCTGGGTTTCGTTCACTTACCGAGATTGAGCATCGTATCGCCACTAAAATTGCGCGAGATTTGCCAACGGAGAAGTCACATGGATGACATCTTTGATGAGAATGCTTACAATGAAGAACTCAAGCAACCGAATCTCTGTGCTGATGAGATTCGCCATATTCGAGAGTGTCGAGAACATCCACCACGACAATCGCCAGCCGTAACTGAGGCTCTTCAAGAGGTGGACCTGGAGATTGAGCGAAGACGCCGAAGATTAGAGGCCCAAGCATGGTTTGACAATCTTCAACCAAAGAGAACAACACCATGACATTCGAGGAAGTTTTTGTAGCTTATGGCATTCATCCTAAGTTCTGGGCCGGAATGCAAGCACTCATATTGGCTGGTGCCAGACCAGATGCCGAGTTACAAGTACGACTTGATTATGTCAGCAACTTTCGTGACTGTCTGCGCGACATCCAGGCGGGTACTCGCCAGCAGCCTAAACTAGCGCCCGCCGTCACACACTTTGAATCAATCGAGGTGCAAAATGGACAAGCCGACCGATTTCCTGGGCCGGGTGATTCTGGCGGGTGACATTCTTGTCTATCCGGTTCGCAAAGGGTCCAAGATGTGGTTGAACCGCATCAAGGTTACGAAATCTGAGATTGACATGGTGTGGGGTGAGACTTCCGACGGCCGCGATGTGCGGCTGACGAATCTCAAGAACACAGTTGTAGTCCGTCCAGGCGAAATAACCCCGCCGATTTTAGCGTAATATCTTACGCGATTTGCGTATTCGGCATAAAGGGATTAAAAGTATCCCTCTTTGCAGACTCGACAACGGGCATTTCGTGAGGTATGCTTGTAGTATGGAGTTCAAACGCAAGAAGAAACGAGGCATCAACAAGAAAGTGTGCCGTCATTGGTACACGGAAGAAGGGTATCGTCTCGTTTGGCGAAAGGAAGTCTTTGGAATCCAGGTGCCACCTCGCTTTCAGGCGTGCGTCCGCACAATCGTGCCGGGCAGCAACTTTGAGGGCGGGAGCACCGTCGTGTGGGATTTCGTGAATCATAAACGGCCGCTCTTCAAGACGATGAAAGCAGCCGTCGATGAATGCGAAAGACACAAGCGCTTGTGGAGCAAAGCAACTCAATGCACAGGGATTCGAGCACTACGTGAGTTGTTTGGAAGACAGCCACATGTAATTCCTAAGTGGGTTTACTCAAAACTTGATCGGCGTATCGTAGCGATCCTCATGGATACCACGCCACGCGGCAAAGTTGATGACGAAGAGGAAATTGGCTTTGTTCCTGAACCGGAACCTGAACTCCCTGATGAAAAGAAACGAAAACGACGTAGCGATAAGGGAGTGAAACGAGGGCCTCGAAAACCGAAATCCGAAGAAAGTGAATCTGTAGCGCCAAGCGAGCCTAGCGAACCTGGTGAGAAGAGAAAGCGAAAGCAACGGAGTGATAAAGGCAAGAAGCGGGGTCCACGAAAACCAAACCCTGAAGGAATTGAATCAGCCACACCAATAGAACCGGGCGAGAAACGAAAACGGAAGCAACGGAGTGACAAAGGTAAGAAACGGGGACCACGAAAACCAAAACCGGAGGCAACTAATGGCACAAATTGACGACATCTTTGCTTTCGGTGCGCAGCAGCAAACTGAAGCTTACAATCGCATCGCAGCCTATAAGGAAAAGCAAGCTGCCCATGAACTGTTGACTTCGCAAATCCTGCATGAGAATGCTCAACTCTTGTTGAAACATACTCAACAAGCACTCCGCCCCTCATTGATGATTCGTCCTGTTGTCACACGCGATTCTGACGGAGGCTGGGTAGCTTCTCACGGCGAGTGTCAAGGACGTGGCCCGACACCTGATTTAGCTTATCAAGCCTTTGACGAGGCTTGGATAGGTAAA
>Ga0315312_1001458_pt1 | contig 18356 bp, 18 predicted proteins | sample TDP7_MG_FD_203629 | JGI IMG/M metagenome (GOLD analysis project Ga0315312, IMG submission 203629) | Freshwater sediment microbial communities from Lake Towuti, South Sulawesi, Indonesia - TDP7 | ecosystem: Environmental > Aquatic > Freshwater > Lake > Sediment | place: Indonesia: South Sulawesi... | reverse complement strand
GCTTACTAGATAAGTAACTAAAGCTCTTTAATCCCATCAAGAATTTGCCGAGCTCTCTCAAAGACAGCATTTTTTGTTCCAAGCGAAAGAGGACCAACCCCTTCAACCTTGAATGAAGCTGCCGCCGATCCAACCGCAGCGCACCACATAGGATCTTCACCTCGAACGTACTCTGCCATAAAACCTCCAATGAAAACGTCACCGGCACCAGTTAAATCAACGATGGATTGTGGATTTCCAGGTGGAATAAAGTAATGAATCCCCTTCAGTAACATGATTGACCCTTTCATCCCTTTTGTTATGATGACAATTTTGGGTCCTAATCTGCTAACTTTCGAAGCAGCCGAAAAAATATCACCAGAACCCACAGCTACCTTCAATTCGCTTTCCGATGCCTTAAAAACCGTGACATATCTAAGGATCCTAGGATCAACGTGAAGCCTGTCAGAGGCAAACCCGCTTTCATCAAAGCTCCTAACAAACCCTTGCGGATCAAGAGAAATGATCGAGGTTACCTTTGATAATCGCCTAACAGTTCCAACTGAAATCTCGCCAGCCACAGGTCCAACGTGAATACCCCTCGAAGTCAAGTTCTTAGGGAGATCTTCTGGTCGAATCGGCTCACATCGCGCCTTCAGTTGAAGCACACGCGTCTCATTGATATACCTAAGAAAAAAGCGGGTAGTTGGAGCAGTTTGAACACGACTCAGCCCAGTAAGGTCAACCCCAACTCGGCTTAACCAAGCAAAATAATCTTCCGGAAAGTCTACTCCAACCTTTGAAAGGATAATTACGTTGGCACCTAAGCGCTTTGCTTGCAGTGAAGCGTAAGTTGGAGGCCCACCCAAACTTGATTTTGAAGATCCATTTTTGGCGATGATGGTATCTAAAGTGAGATGTCCTACCACTAGAAGATCATGCAAACTGATGCCGCCTTTTGATCGGTATCATTTTTCTGCGGAAAGTAGAGGTTTTTAAGCATAACCCTCTATGTCATATTCAGTGAGGAATAAGAATGCCGAAGAAGAGGAAAAGCAGAGGTAGAGCCAAGGGAGGCAAAGGGAGAGGCGACATTATCCAGTGCAGTATGTGCGGATCGCTTGTCCCAAGGGACAAGGCCAAAAAGGTGACGGCGTGGGTTTCCCTATTAGACCCACAGTTGTCCAGGGAACTTCGCGCTAAAGGCGCGATTATCCCGAGGCAGAGAGTCATTAAATATTATTGCATCTCCTGCGCTGTCCACCATAGAGTCGCCAAGGTCAGAGCCGACGAAGAGAGGAAGTTCATACCGCGATATTAAGCGGCGGCTCCTGATTTCTTTCTTAGATCATGTGATCCCAGTTTTAGCTGGACGGTGCCGCTTTAAAAGAAAGCATATTTAGCCAGTTATAGTATTACGATAATTAACAACATGTTAGGCTAACGGTTTTTGGAGCGAACATAACTTTGGCTTACGAGAGGCTTGTTACTAAGCTGACAAAAGAGAACCTGTGGCTTTACATCCTTCGTATGCTTAGCGAGCGTTCTATGTACGCCTATGAAATTAAGAAAATGCTGGAGGAGCGATTCGGTTTTTCTACTGCTACGGTCACGGTGTATGTTGTCCTTCATAGGATGCGAACAGAAGGTCTGATTCGCGTTGGAAAAGAGATGTCAGTGCTCGGACGGCCGGATCGAATTTATTATGAGATAACGGAAAAAGGTAGAGAAACATTAGACGTGGGGAAAAAATTCCTCCAGAATACGTTATCAAAGCTTAGCTAGACATTGTTCTTTTTGCATGAAGAACACGCTGTAGAACCGTTAAGTTTGCTAAAATGGCAACTATGATTACTCCATAGTTTACAACGGCAACATCGACTAAGAAGAGGAAGCTAACTGCAGCTAAGATGATAACTCGTTCAGCCCGTTCAGCGATGCCCACCGTAATCATTTTGATTCCAGAGGCTTCTCCCCTGGCTCGAGTATAGCTTACTAGAAATGAACCAATGAGAGCTGCGAGTCCAAACACAATATCGCAAAGACCTCCGATAATTATACCACAAATTACTAGCGCATCTGAGTACCTATCAAGCGTTGAATCCAGAAAAGCTCCAAAAGCAGTTATCTTACCCCATTTTTGCGCAAGCACCCCGTCCAGAGCGTCACAGAATCCGGAGAGAAGCAGCAGCAGCCCGGCAACCGGAACTAAAGCCGTGTTAATACGCCAAATTGAATACATTAATGCAGATGCCACGGCAAAAATAATTCCGATTATACTAATAGTATTTGGGCTTAACCCAATTTTGTATGCGAACCCTGCCGCGCCATTAATCCAAGCCTGAAACTGTGCTTTGAGTCTTGTTAGCAAGATGATTCCTTCTATGTCCTGCGTATACGCTAATGCAACTAGAGCAGCAACCTGCCACTTCTCATAAGTGTTTTTCCGTCCGCCTGCAAAGTTGGATCCAGTATGAGAAAGTCTCGGTGAGTTTCACTCTTGTTTCGACCGCCAAAGTCGATATTATTTCCAAACGCGATGTGTACAGTTCCCGCGGCTTTTTCTGCATCTAACATATTTGGTGATCTTGGGTCAGCTTTAGGATTAAACCCGATTCCCAGTTCACCCACTGTCATGGCGAGTTCATCGTGGGCAAGAAAGCTTCGCACTTCATCGAGAAATCTTTGATCCGCACACTCTACTCTATGAATCACGCCATCTTTTACATGCATATAAAGAACCTTAGGGGGTACACCAAAGTCTCCAATGGCTCCGTCTACTACTAGCACCCCGTTTAGGCTGCTTTCTTGGGGTGCAACAAAGAGCTCACCACAAGGGAGGTTGCCCCAGCGTTTTTTGGTAATTTTAACGTCGCTAACCCATTCTCTACCTTTCACAGAAAGCTGTATTTCAGTCCCTAAGCGAGTGATTACTTGGATGACTGAGGCTGAGGAAAGAATCTCTTGAAGATGCCGGGCATTGGCTTGCATATCCTGATATTCCACCTCTGACAAAGCTAAAGGACCTGTAGTTAGGAGATACATTGTTGCTCCTGGAACATGCCCCAACCTAGTCTCGAAACTGGTTTCGGTTTTGATTAGCTTGATTCTGAAGGGGGTTTCTTCCGCTGACTTGTCGAGGATATTGAGAGCTACCTCAGGACGAAAATTGGATAAAGCACCCTTAACTTCTTGAGGTACCTCCTCATATGGACGATGAACCTCTGGTAGGGTTACCATCTTAACGATCATACCCAATCGCAAACCGGCTATCGCAAAAACCTCCCCGATGTTTAAAGTAGATTCATGCGTAACTAGGAGCAAGGTTTCACCGGGCTGGGCTTCTAGTACCATTTTTAATGCGGCACTTGCATTTTCAACTGCTCGGGATGGCGTAGATTTTTCCTCCATTGTTATACGTGCACTTTCGATAGATGAATATTAGATTTAGCTTTTAAATAGGATTCAAGGCCACCTATAGCACGAAGCACTACCAAATTTGGATGTAAGCCCACTTTTTTGTATGCGGTTAATACTGCTCTGATAACTGAAATGGGGTTTTTATGGATAAACATTTGAAGGTGAGCTGGACATTCACTTAAGCAATCGGTTGAGCCGAATCCTCTAATCGGTATAGTGGCCTTTGGCAACATTTTGATCGCTGTGGAAACTGAGCATTCCAGCTGTTCACTAGTTTTTGCGAAGCATACGGCTACTGTCTCCGCGGATCTTGCGTTTAGAAGATAATCTATGTGCCAGCGCAATTTTTTACGACGATTGAGATGTCTTGTAAGCCTTCTCCGCAAGTTTGACACGCTTTTCCCAAGCGCTGAGCCTGTGTAGGTATAGTAACCAACTGGAAAATAATATAGCCCAAAACGACCAACGTTGAGTTTCTCAGCTTTCGTAACACGGATGATAAGCGTGTAAACACCTTGGTAAGGAGGAAACTTTTCACCCACCGAAAGCCAACCTTTATGTGACGTATACCCAGTCAATATGAAAGCGTTTGCTGAGGTGCTGTGATGTGGGACGCGTTTCCAAAGGTGCTGTATGCACCATGCAAGGTTGCGGGAAACCTGCCGTTCGATCGGTTTCCGTGGAGAGGGCGAGTTTAGCTGGGTTCAAAGTCGAGGGGAGGAGGAGGGTTTACTTATGCGAGCAGCACTGGAAAGAATTAAAGAAGAAGACGAAGAAAGAAGCCTTGCTAGAAAAATGGAGGCATATGGCTTAGACATTAATCTTAAATACGGTTGCCATAAAGTGATTTCAAGAACTCCCAGAAGGCTCGGCGATGTCTCGCCAAACGAGTTAATGTCTCCCCTAGAACTTCTACGATTCATACGGGAGTTCCTCGCCATCGAAACCGCTTTAGTTTACTACCAAACCAGTAGGTGACAAAATGAAGATCTTACTAATCCATGCAGACCACTTCGAATATGAAGTAAAAAGCCCCGCAGTTAAGAAGCCAGAAGAAGCCCCGGACGCTCCGAAGAAAGACGCGGTAGATGAGGTTTTAGTTGCCTTTTGCACAATTGAGAAAATGGATGAGCATAATCCAGAGCAGGCAGCTCAAAACGCAGCTGACACCATTGAAGAACACGCCCAGCGAATTAAAGCAAAGAATATTTTCATTTACCCATACGCTCATTTGTCGTCGGATCTAGGCTTACCTACGATTGCCATTCCACTCCTTAAGCAGATCGCGGACCTGCTAAAGGAAAGAGGCTACAACGTGAAGAGGAGCCCTTTTGGATGGAATAAGGCGTTTGGCATTAAATGCAAAGGCCATCCCCTCGCTGAACACATGCGGTCGGTAACAGTTGAAGCAAAGAAGTTGGAAGTTCCAGTTGAAGTTGAAAAAGGCGAGCTTATCATTTTAGAATCCAATGGAAAAGAATACCCCCTAGACTTGCGAAACCTAGCCGCCTGCCCCCCACTTAGCCAACATCCACTTCTCAAACAATTCATCCTGAGTGAAGAGGTGGGGCAGGTTCCGCATGAAGCCCCTCCCCATATCAAACTCATGAAGAAGTTAGAACTTGTAGATTACGAGCCGGCGTCGGATGTTGGACATTTCCGATACTACCCAAAGGGAGCGTTGATTAAAGATTTACTCCAAGAATATGCAGCTGAAATAGCCATCAGAAATCTCCATGCTATCAAGATAGAAACCCCCTTAATTTACCGCCTTGATCAACCAGACATAGCTGGGCAGGCTGCCAGATTTAGGGAAAAGGACTACCGATTCAAACTGGATGAAAAGGAGTTTGTTCTTAGATTTGCGGGCGACTTTGGACTCTTTCGAATGATGCGGGATGCAACAATCAGCTACAAACAACTTCCAATCAGGGTTTATGAGTTATCCCATTCATTTCGATTTGAGCAAAGCGGTGAATGCGTTGGGCTTCGCAGACTGCGAGCGTTCACTATGCCGGACATTCACGCTTTTGGCAAGGATTTGGAACAGGGAATGAATGAGTTTGATGCAATTTTCAGAGAGTATACAAAGTTAGCGGATTCCATGGAAGTTGACTACATTGTGGCTTTCCGAGTTGTCAAAGAATTCTATGAGAAAAACAAGGAATGGTTCATAAAACTTCTCAAGATCGCTAAAAGACCAGCCCTAATCGAGTTACTCGCTGAGATGAAGCATTATTGGATTGTTAAAAGTGAACACCAAGCAATAGACTCAGTAGGTGGAGCCGGACAACTCTGCACTGTCCAACTAGACATAGAAGATTCAGAACGCTATGGAATCTTATACGTCGACGCTGGCGGAAAGAAAAAGGGATGCATTATAGTCCACAGCTCAATGGGCTCAACAGAACGTTGGATTTACGCGATGCTGGAAAAAGCGGCTAAAATGCAGAAACAAGGAAAACCACCGATGCTTCCCATCTGGCTAAGTCCAATCCAAACTCGAGTAATTCCAGTCTCCAACGAATACTTGGAATATGCTCGAAGTATCCTTGAAAAGTTTGGAAAATATAGGATCAGAGCTGATGTCGATGATAGAGATGAAACCTTGGCGAGTAAGGTAAGAGACGCAGAAACAGAATGGATTCCATACATAATAGTTGTGGGCGAAAGAGAGAGAAAACAGAATTCCGTCACTATAAGAATTAGAGGAAACGGTCAAAAACAACTACCAGTGACAGATGCTATTAGAGAAGTTGACAAACAAATCGGAGATAAGCCCCGCGTTCCACTACATCTTCCAGCTAGCGTATCCTTAAAACCAAAGTTTATCAGTTAGAGGATAAGTTGCAATTGAACAAGTGGGAGAGTTCCCATATGTCAAAAGAAGTGGCAAAACCAAAGTTCATTGAAGGCTTCACTATTCCAGATGCATACTATGAGTTAAACTACACAATTTGGACAAAAGGGGTCGAGTGGCAAGTAGAAGCCCCTTACAACGAACTAACAAAGGCTCTTCTAAACGTCACGCTCCACATACACCACCCGGAAATTAGGCCACTACGCCACCCTGAAGCCCCAACTTCAGAAGAATACATCTCCCTCTACGCATACTCAAAAATCCTCACGTCAGAAAAGGCAGCTGGAGAAACGTACACTTACGGTGAAAGGCTTAGAAAAATCGACTTTATGGGGAATATGATTGAATACGATCAATTTGAGAAAGCTATCGAGAAACTGAAAAAAAGTCCAACAACCCGAAGATGCGTTCTAGTAATTGCTAGACCATGGGATTTAGAAAGCGACGAACCCCCTTGCCTCCGAGAAGTTCACATCTGGCTAGAGCCTCCCTCACACAGTAAACTGCAATTAACCGCTTTTTTCAGGAGTTGGGATGCTTATGCAGCTGCGAACGCCAACCTAGGAGCATTGCAACTGATGCAAGAAGAAATCGCGAGAGAGTTGGGTATGACAACAGGTTCTATTACTGTATTTGCCTCAAATGCGCATATATACAAAACGTCGTTTCCATTCGTTCAGCAATGGTTAGAAAAGAAGGCTGAGACAAAAGAATTTTACATCGGAAAGATTGAAGAGGATTAAGGAACCGTACAATAGTCCTCCTAGATGACGAGCCCGCCAGAGTCTTTGCCCGAACGCTCGGCGTTCCCGTCCGAGGGAGCTTGGGCATAATCCTAGACGCCTTAAAAAGGGGTTTTCTATCAAGGAGAGAGGCTTTAGAGGCACTGGATAAGCTATCCGAAGTGATGTACTTGGCCCCTTATGTCTATAGACTCGTAAAAAGGGAGATTGAAAGAGGATAACAATTTGAAAAAATGAGGAGTTTTCGTTGGGTGCGATAGCGGGTTTGATTAGCAAGCAAGGTGCAAACGTCTCAGCCGAAATCATTAAAATGTTAGTGGAAATGAAGCACAGAGGACTTGATTCAGCTTGTATACTAATCAATAACGAGGCTAAACTGGCAGAAAAACCCGATGAAATTGATTTATACGGTTTAGAGGGGCACACGGCACTTGGAAACGTTCAGTTCGCCGTATCCGTTAAAGAGTCCTACGGTCAACCTTTAGAAGATTGCACAGGTAAGCTCAAGTTAATCATTGACGGAGAAATCGATAATGATTGGGAGATTAAACGCGATTTATCGTCTCACCACTTTCATACCACGGTTAACAGTGAGGCTATAGTTCATCTCGTGGAGAAAAATTACGCGAAAGATCTGGCTCAGGCGACCCGAACTTCGTTGCCCAATTTACTTGGCGCTTACGCTTTCGCCATTTACGATGGAAGGGAGGTAGTCGCAGTCCGTGATCCCGTTGGGGTGAAGCCACTTTACTTTGGGGAAAGTAATGAACTCGTTGGATTTGCCTCGGAGAGGAAAGCCCTTTGGAAACTTGGAATAAGAAATGTTATGGCATTAGCTCCAGGCGGGATTCTAAGCTTATCAAGGAAGGGATGCCAAACATCTGAAGGCATTCACCTAGTTCGCCCAGCGGTTAAAAGTTTGACAGCGGAAGAAGCTGCATCGAAGTTGAAAGAAAGTTTGTATGAAGCTGTAAGGCGTAAGCTTAGGGGCTTTCAAAATGTTGCAGTCGCCTTCTCCGGCGGTGTCGATAGTGTGATTATTGCTAAGCTCGTTGCAGCATTAAGGGCTAAAGTTACACTTTACACTGTTGGATTTCAGGGCTCCTACGACATCATGGCAGCGGCAGAAACCGCGAAAAGTTTAGATTTTGAACATGTAGTGCGACTGCTAACACTAAAGGACGTTGAGGAATATCTTCCAAAGGTTGTCTACGCAATCGAAGACGCGGATCCAATGAAAATTGAAGTGGGGCTTCCATTGTTTGTTACTGCTGAAAATGCACGGTTAGATGGAATGAGAGTTCTTTTCTCAGGTCAGGGCTCGGATGAATTGTTTGGAGGTTACAATCGATATCTTAGAGTCTTGGAGCAGTATGGATACGACGGGTTACAAGATAGACTATGGCGAGACATTATCGAAATTTCTGAAGTAAATCTCCAACGTGACGATGCGGTAACTATGGCTAATGGCATCGAACTCAAGGTCCCATTTCTCGATGTAGACGTTATCCACATGGCAATGACAATTCACCCAGCACTCAAAATCCAAGATCAAACCGACAAATTAAGAAAAAGAGTCCTAAGGAAAACCGCAGAGATGCTCGAAATTCCCTCAGAAGCAGTAGAACGGCCGAAGAAGGCAGTCCAGTACGGTTCGGGGGTTGATAAAGCAATCAAGAGGTTAGCGATGAAAAATGGATACAAACACTTGGAGGCATACTTGAAAGCAATATTTGATCAAGTCTTTGCGGACTCATTAAGGTAGACCGTTTGAAACCATTTATATGAAACGCAATATACTTTAAAAAATTACAAAGATCGAAGTGCTGTCTTGAGCCGATCTAGATATTTCTCGCTTTCAAAGAGCCAACCGCTTTCGTTGGAGTAAAGTTCTACGGGTGGCTCCCGCCGCTTGCCAGTCCATTTCTCGACCATGTTAAGAAAACATCGATTAACTAAACCTGGCTCAATCAGGTACTCGTGAAATGCATTGAAAAGCTCCTCGAGCTCACCGGTTGGAACAAAAATCAAAGCTGCCAATCCATCGAAATCTCCCGAAACCCTAAACCCCTGCCACATCGGAAGCTCATTCAAAGCAACAGCCACAGCCTTAAACGCATCCTCATAACAATCAAAAACTACGAAAGCCGCTTCATCCAAACCGACTCTATAGGAACCAATCGTTGGCTTTATGATACCCAAATTTAGTAATCGACGGATTTTCTGCCCAACATATGCTCCGGAAATGCCAATGATTCGCCCTATTTCCGAGTTAGGCATACGGGAATTAAGTCGGAGATAGTTCAAGATCTGCAAGTCATTTTTATCAACCCTGACTTGCTCCGGAGTCTTCTTCTCTTCCTCTCTGTGAAGAACTTTGAACCACCCTTTTCCACATAGAAACTCTTTCAGCCATAAGCCCCACTCATCCCAAGGAATATCCCAACTTGCAGTCTCAAGATCATAGTACCGCAGATTAAAGTTATAATAAGAGTCTTCAATTCTCAAGATTTGATGCCCCTCAGTCAAGTCCGCCCGATTCAGTAATGAAAGCTGCTGGTTTAGGAACCATTCATAGCCGACTGGAATGTTAAAGTGCGCATGAAGACTTGGCGGACTATACATACGATAAATTCTTCCGCAATAGGGAGTTTCCCAAATGAGCTCACTTACTTTACCTACTTTGCCTGGTTTAGTGTATACAATGGCAAGGTAACTTGGGATTCCTATGCGGGTTCTATCGACAAGGACACTAAACCAAATATTTGCCCGAATCCAAAGTTCATGAAAAATCTTCTCGACAGTGGGTACCGTCAGCCCCGTTTTCTGAGCGATCTCCGTCAGTGAAGTCCATGGATCTTTACATAAGAGGCGTAAGATCTTAAGTTCATTCTCGTTGATTTTCACGGGTTTAGGTTTTAATGCCAAGGCATCGACGATTGCCTCATATTCAGCAAATTCTAGGGATGCGCGAAAACGGCTAATGCTCTCCATCCGTGAGAAAAGCCGTTTGATAAAATCGTCTCCAATGATGCTTTCCCATTCCTCGTAAAAGTGAATACCGTCAAAAGCCTTCGACTCTGTCCGTAGACCATGTCGGGCGTGGATCCAAAGCTCCTTTTCAAAAGGATTCTCGAGTATCCGATACGCGCAGTAGTCAGCTTGCTCGTAGACTCGGTCCATTTTATCTAAGATGCGAGGAGAAAATAGACGCGCAGCTTCCCGGGCTAAAAGACCCCGCCTCAGGGGGTCGAAGTATAGGTACTGTGGTTGAACGTTAAGAACATTGATGATTGGATAGTACTGAACTCCCCACCACAGCGTCTTTGTCTCTTCGAGATACCATGGATCAAAAAATGAACAAACCTGCGGATCTTCTTGGTATTTACCGACGGTTCCACGTTTGCATCCTGTGAGCTCCTCCGCGTCTTCAACATAGCGGATAAATTCGCCTTGCGCTTCTTTGAGGCGGTTCGGAAGCCCTAATTCTGGAAGCCACTTTCGGTCGAGAAGTCGGTTTGTCTCCACAACTATCGCTTGAGCAACTTCCTTGGCTTCGTCCGTCTTTTGCCCCAAAAAGGTGTTTAGCGCCTCTGCGGACAGAGGTTGATGAGCGATTTCAGATAGTTTCGTAAGGGTCAGTAAAAATAGAGTCCTTGCTCGTTCATTTTTGAACTTAGGTACGTATTTGCGGAAAACTTCGGAAAATGCCTTCCCAAGAAGACAATGAAAGTAATCAACTGTTAACTCATCCTTACTGACGCCATCTAACGATTGGAGTAGTTGATGGGAAATCTTGAGGTATTCTTGCGGCTCATCTATCCCCCGGCTTAAGAGAAGGAGAATTTGATCCCGTTGACCCTCATCTAACGTGACTCGTTCAACAGCGTGTTTCATCGCTGCTGAGAGTCTTAGGATTCCGTGAGGAGCCTTTGGCATCCGGTCTAGAAACTCGGCTAAAGATAATTGTGATAAATCCATTGTTATGTCAGAGTAAACTATCATTTTAAAATCCCTAAAAACTTTAGTAAAAAACTTTCAGAATGTAAACCAAGTTTCCTAGTATTAGAGACAGATTTTCGTAAAAATCACTACTACTTTGTCTTTTAGGCTGATAAATGCAACAAATAGTGAAATTAAACCAAAAATTAATTTCAAGTTCTAATCTAGGCGAAAATTTTGGCATTTTTCAGCTGGTAGGAAATATTAAAAAGGGTTCTAAACACGCTCACTCAACCGAACCAATCTAGGAGGTGTAACAAATGAGGTACGCTCGACCGAGAAGATCCCCCATGCCATATTAGAATAATGAACTAAGGGTCGACAAGAAAAAGGAGGAAAGAAAACTGTCAAAGAACATAACTCTCAACGCGAGGGAATACTCCGCACGTATACTCGGAATTTGTAATTGGCTTCAAAACGAACGCAAGGAAGCACTCTCCAACGCTGGTCGCCTAGTCGCCGCAGCTGAGTTTAACACCACTACAGCCTCAAATCTAGAAGAAGCCCTAGCGCAAATCGACACCGCATATAAGCATTCAGGTCTAGGTTACCTAAAGATCGATGGAGCAGGCAAAGACCACCTTGTGATTCACCTTCATGAATGTGCCACATGCACTGATGCCAAAAATGATGGACACACCTACTGCTGGATTGACGCAGGATTCATCGCAGGCGGACTTGAAACAATGTTGCATAAAGGTTATGATGCAATTGAAACAAAATGCCGCGGGACCGGTTATGATCACTGTGAGTTCATCGTCGTCCCTTCGACTTCAAAGCCACGCCGACTAAGTAGAATTCCTAATCTCAATCCACGTGGAATGATGCCCATATAATGACGCCCAAACCTTCTTTTCATTACTACTGCAAACGCTAACTAAAAACCTATAACCCTACCGAGGGGGAGGGCGGCTTCCAATTTTTTATATTCAACTAACCCATTAGGTGAAATTAGATGTTTCATAGGAATTTACACCACGAGAGTACTTTCCAAATTCTTTGAATCATTAAAATCTTTGAAAAAAAGGCAATTTGGCGTATGAGAACCATCAAGCAAACCTCATCCCTTAACCACACTTTTTCTTGACCTTGAATAGCTTGATTTTCTTGTAACAATTTGTTTATCTCTACCCAATTAAACGAATAGCGAAACTCTTCATCTCTTGGGTGACTATTCCGTCTCATACCTGATACACCTTGGTGCGGTCAATTACCAGTGCAAAAAAATCATATATAAAGGCATCAAAGGAGATTCAAATCGTTGCAAAAATAGCTTATTTCCAGAATATAGGCGTAAATTAGAAATTGCAATTTTCCATACCGACAAATTTTTGTTTAAAGATTTTAAACTGAAAAATCATCGGAATGAGTAAAGTGAAAATTCAAGAAAAAGCTAACGTTGTATGTAACGTATTTTCTCACGAAATGTACCAATTTTCGCTATATTGATTTATTTGGTTTCTGAGTTTAAAATCTCTAAACAAGGAATTTTCCAGCAAGGAAAACTGAAACTTTCAATTTATGCTTCTTTTCTGGGAACAAGCTATTTTTGGAGTGATTTGAACCGCCTTTAATGTCTTTATATATGGTGTTTTGCACCAAGAATCCTCACCGAGGCGTATCATAGATGCTTATCGGATCCAACATTCACTTTTTCTATCTTGATCCACTTATTGGCGACGGACTTCCCTGGGGTAGCAATATTGCCATAATTGGTCCTCCGGGTGTTGGCAAGACAGTTCTCTGCGAGAATCTACTCTGCGAAGGCCTCAAAGAGGGTATAAGGTGTTTATACATTACGCTTGACCGCCCCAAAAATATAGTTGAAGAGTGTTTAACTCAGCAAGGCATCGAGCCCCGTGAGTATGAGCAAAAACAGCAGTTTAAGATCTTAGACGGATATCCTGGGATGACAGGTGAGCGTGGAGCTGAAATCCAGTTCTCAAGCTTGACTGATTTTGGGATTTTAATTAGTGAGACAATCTCGCAGGTAGGCAATCCAGCTTTCATAGTGCTTGATTCTCTGTCTGTTATGTTGATTCATAATCCTGAGAGTATTGTTATCAAAGGATTACAAGGGCTCATGGCAAAAACGAAAGCCAAAGGCAATATCACTATCTATGTTTTAGAAGAGGGAGTCCACAGCAAGCCTTTTTACAACACCGTGTGCTTCCTTGCGGACGGCGTTATACAAATGAAATGGAACGACCATTTAGAACGCCTAATACGCGCATATACCTTCAAGATGGCTCGCCATGCCACATGTTGGTTTCCATTCTCCATCGAGGGGAAAAGAGAGTTCACATTAAATGCTGACGCTGCATTATTCAAAAAATTACAGTGGAATAGGCTTCTAAGAGAATTCAACAGACCTCAGGGTAACGAAGACGGCAACGTAACGTATGAATTAACAAAGTGAAAACGTTTTTAAAATAAGCGACCGATTCATCTATTCAGAGTGTATTTATCTTCTCAATTTTAGAGGAGATGCTATATGACAGCCGTACCCGTCGAACGCGCTAAAACTGGCATCATCGGACTGGACGATCTACTTGGAGGAGGACTCCCCAAAACACGCTCCATTCTCGTCACTGGCGAGGCAGGCACTGGAAAAAGCATTTTTGGTTCCCAATTCCTCTACAGTGGTGCAACCAAGTATAATGAGCCGGGAGTTTACGTCACCCTCGAAGAATCGGCTGAACGAATATGCGAGAATCTGAGAATATCGTTTGGCTGGGACTTCGCTAAACTCATCAAAGAAAAGAAGTTGGCATTCATCGACGCCTGCCCCTACGTTTTGAAAGCAACCATGGAAATTACCTTCATCCCCAGAATTGGATCAAAGGAATTCAGCGTCCACAAACTTATTGACTCAATTGGAGAAGCAGTCGAAAAAATCAAGGCACAAAGAATCGTAGTCGACTCCCTCAGCCTCCTCACATTCAGCCGAGACAACCTCTTCGACATCCGGCGAGACATCCTCGAAACAGTTAAAACGTTAGGATCGCTTGGCGTAACCTCAATCCTCGTTGCCGAAAGTCCACAGGAGGGACGGATTGGCAGATTCGGAGTTGAGCAGTTTGCCGCCGAAGGGGTTATCATGTTGTATTATATTAGGCAGGGGAATACGAGGGTGCGGGCATTAGAGATTTTGAAGATGCGGGGAATTGCCCATAGCTCCGATGTTGTACCCTTCAAGATTACTAAGGATGGGATTGCTGTTTACCCCGGGGAGAGAGTTTTCCGAGAATAGGGTTCAAATCTCTCCCGGCCCATTTTTGACTTAGTCTACTTCCTTTTACGGAATATTCGAGCTCCGCCAATTTCGCAGACATATTCGTCCTCTTTGAAGTCAACAAGTTGAGTATACTAGGGTGATATGACTGCTACCTAAAACAATACCTTTTTATACATTGCATACAAAACAATACATCGAGGAAGATGAGGGAGGAAAAACTCTACTCGGCTGGCAAAGCTGCGAAGTTGCTTGGCATTCACTTTAACACTATGAAAAAGTGGATTTACGCTGGCAAAGTAAAAGCGATCAAGACGCTCGGCGGTCAATATCGCATCCCGGAAAGCGAGATCCGGCGATTGCTTGGCAAACCCGCGCCGAGAAACAAAGCGATAATCTACGCGAGAGTTTCATCGGTAGATCAGAAGCAGGATTTGAAGTGCCAGAAACAGATGCTTCAGGAATACGCGAGAGAGAAAGGATACGAAATCATCGCAACCTTCGAGGACGTGGCGAGCGGTCTGAAGGACGACAGACGAGGACTGAGAAAGGTGTTTGACGTGCTTCGAGCGGGCGAGGCCGATGTAGTGGTTGTGGCTTGGAAAGACCGCCTCACTCGCTTTGGATTCGGATATTTGGAAGACCACGTCGAGGGTCTCGGCGCGGGGATAGAAGTCGTGAATGAACAGGAAGAAAAAACTCCGCATGAAGAGCTTGTTGAAGACTTGCTTGCGGTAGTGACGAGTTTCGCAGGCAAGCTCTACGGCATGCGTTCGAACAAAACGAAGAAGGTGGTGGAAAATGTCAAGCATGCAATCCGTTAGCTCCGCGCGGTTCGTAACTCTGCCACTAACTCAGCGGAAGCGCGAGCTGCTGAGGCATCTACTCGACCAGTTCATGGCTTCGGTGAATTTCTGCATCGAGAAGTGCTTGGAACACAACCTGACTTCTCGCGCCAGCCTGCATCACGTCGCCTACGAGGAGTGGAAGTCGCGTTTCGACTTGGCTACTCACTGGTTCCACTCTGCTGGGCAGGTTGCGACACAGCTTTTGCGATCTTGGCGCAGGCTCTGCCACAAGGGGCAGGCGGATCCGAAAAAGCCACCCATCTACGAGGCCAAGACGATGCGCTTGGAGCTATGGGCGGACAAGAACTCGACCGGCATCTGCAGATTTCATGGCGACGCCGTCCAGATCCGGGTGCGCAGAGGCGAATACCTATGGCTCCCGCTCATCATCACCGACCATCATGAGCTGATATACCTGCGAGACTGGCGTGAGGGAAAAACGAAGGTCGGCGAGATCACTATCTCGGCTTTCAAGGACAGGGCAAACGTCTTCGTGCCGCTTAAGCGGGAAGTCCAAGCCAAGTTGGTAGAGGGGATCTGTGGTATTGACATTAACGAGCGGAGCATCGATTTGACCGTCCTGAAGCCAAATGAGCAGCCAAAGCACATCAGCCTCGATGTTTCGAAGCTCCCAGCGATTCACCACGCATCACAGCTTAAGCGCAAGTCGATTCAAAAGAAGTTCGATACTCTACCGAAACGACCTGTGCAGAAGCGGAGGCTCAAGACGAAGTATTGGCGTCGGGAGCGCAATCGAACGAACCAGATTCTGCACATCGTCAGCAAACAGATTGCCGAGATCGCCAAACGAGAGCGCGTCGCGGTAGCGTTCGAGGATAGCAAGGGAATCCGGGGCTCGATGCGCTCGAAGCGGAAGTCAAGGGACGGTCAAGCTCTGCGTAAAGATATGCGCCGCCGCTTGAACCAATGGCCTTTCCGCAGGATCCAGTTCTACATGGACTACAAAGTGCAGCGATATGGGCTACCAACGGTGGAGGTCAGCAACTACCACAAGTCGAAGAACTGCCCGATATGTGGTCAATACAACCGACCGAATGGGCACGCCTACAAGTGTCGAGCCTGCGGCTTCGAGGGCGACAGACACTTGGTGGCAAGCTGGAATATAGCTAAGGATGGGGCGAGGTACGTCCCCGCCGACTGCTGGCAGATGCAGTCGATTGTGGAGTGGCTTGTAGCCGCTGAGAAACCATCGATAGAGCCAGAAAAAATTCCCGTTCAAGCTGGTGTATAGTTTGATACGGAATTTTAGGACGGCATTTAATTTAGCCAAAGGTAATCATTTACTCAAATATTCCTTAGCCCAACTGAGGAATCGCTCCGTATCTCTCACAGCTTCCCTTGCGTCATTCTCATTCATGAGCCTCTCCTCATATTCTGCCGCGTTCTTTATTCCAAGTAGTCTGCTCAACTGTTTACTTTTAGCCGTCAAAACATCTTTGGGTAAACCAACCGTCTGAAGAAGGCTAATCGCATCTTCATGCCTTTCACCAGCATGCCTCATGCCCAACATAAAAACCGTCAAGGCATCACAAGCACTTATTCCACAATGAACAGCATTTATGACCGCAGCGTTCCACCGCCCGGTTCTCAAGCACTCCGATGCTGCACCAAAACACTCTTCAGACTTTTTCAAGTAGTTCTTAAAGACAGCCTTGTCAACGTGCCTAACTCTCACCGACATAACTTTCACCCAAAGGTTTGCCGCAAATCAACATGTGCTTTTGTAGAGCCTGCTTAATTGGGGATTCATTTCGTTTTTTGCGCAGGTCTCCTTCACTTACATAATATGCCGAAATTGAATTCCCAAATCTCTCTGCAACTTTTCTTTGAAGTTCTGCAACGATCCCCTCAACTTTTTCCTTTTCTTGGGTCACTATCAAAAGGTCAATATCACTTAATGGCGTTTCTTTCCCCTGCACGATACTGCCAAATAATACAACAGAAATGACTTCTGGAACACTAAATCCTTTGTTAAGTATCCTTTTTAACTCAAGCAGAGTATTCTCTTCCATCTCAAACAGCTTTTCGATTATAGAAAATCCATAACTTTTAATGTTTAGCTTAAAAGCATGAGACCTCCCAACTGTTCTAATTGTAAGAACATTCATTCTTTCAAACTCCCTCAGTACTTTTCTGACACCTGTATGGGATACTCCCAAGAATCCAGCCAGCTCTCTTATGGTAAACTCCTTTTCCTTATGTTTCCACAGGGTTCTAAGCACGCTTACCTTGACCTTTGATCCAAAGAGCATTTCAAGGTAATTATCGAACAGCATTCTTTTCCCTTCCTAAACTAAGACTGAATGTTACCTCAGGCTTTGGGTCTAATGCCTCTCCTTCTAAGGTACTTAGCAATTCCCATATGGCTTCTTCCGATCTTTGCTGCGATTTGACGACTGTTTCTCCCTTTTCTAACTTCCTCTTCAATGGTTTGTCTTTCTTCAATGGAAAAAGCGTGTCTAGGAGAATACGGTGCTTCTATCAATCTAAGCTTTCTGGACATCATATAGGGCTTGGCATACTTTAAAAGGAGGGTTCTAACGTCAAAGGGCCTTTGAATGTAAAGATTATAGGCGTTTTCTGAATGTTCCTGAAAGTTCGTTCCTATTCCCACCTCTAATAATCGTTGTTTGATTTGCTGCAACCAGCCCAACTCAGTCGAGGTTATGTGGAATGTCAATGTCTTACCTCCCCTTCTACTAACATGCCCATCGCAAGACAGAACTCCTGCGAGCCATATTACAACTTCCCTCATTTTATCGTCATTCATATATGACGCCTCATCTTGTAAACTTTAGTTTTAAAACTCTTTATTGTTTCCATATGGAAACAAAAGTTAAAAACTTTCGGGTCAGCAGGCTTAACCTAGAATCGCCTAATTCAACATACACATCTTCTCTCCTAATCTTTGGTCTTGGACCTAGGTACATGTATGGGTACCCATACCTAACACAGGGGTTATACCTAGTAACATTACCCAAAAAACGCCATATTCAATATCAATAGCCTGATGCGTAGAAAACCAATTTTGCAGGGGATATCGCCATGGGGGCTGGGGTTCAACTGTTTCAGATGTCTTTGAAGCATAAGTAAACACTAATATATTCAATTAAATATTTTTATACATAGTATATTTAGTCAATTAAATATGGGCTAACCCATAACATATGAATAGAGGAGTCCCCCTTGCGGAAATGGCTCCAAGCTTCACTTCTAATACTTGTCATTATTCTACCACTAACGATACC
>Ga0315312_1001457_pt1 | contig 18364 bp, 17 predicted proteins | sample TDP7_MG_FD_203629 | JGI IMG/M metagenome (GOLD analysis project Ga0315312, IMG submission 203629) | Freshwater sediment microbial communities from Lake Towuti, South Sulawesi, Indonesia - TDP7 | ecosystem: Environmental > Aquatic > Freshwater > Lake > Sediment | place: Indonesia: South Sulawesi... | reverse complement strand
GTTCCTTCGTGGGCGATTTCAAACAGGCCTTTCTTGTTGGCTACGGCTCCAGTGAAGGCTCCCTTGACATGGCCAAAAAGTTCGCTCTCCATCAAACTATCGGGTATGGCGCTACAATTAATGATTACGAAAGGCTGCCCCGCGCGCGGGCTCAATTGATGGATGGCCCTGGCCACCAACTCTTTTCCCGTCCCGCTCTCTCCGGAGATGAGCACATTCGTTTTTGTCCCCCCTACTTGCTTGATCAGGTCGTAAATCTTGAGCATCGCTGGACTGTGCCCTACCAAATCATAGAAAATCCCTGCGGGAGCCTCCTGGCTTGCCCGCGTGGCCACTTTCGCCAGAGCATGGCGGATGACCGCCTTGATTTCCCGCAACTTGAAAGGTTTGGTGAGGTAATCGTAAGCCCCAGCCTTCATAGCCGCGATGGCATCTTCTGGAGAAGCGTAGGCCGTGATCATGATCATGACTGCGTCCGGCTGGTGTTCTTTAACCTTGCGCAAAAGCTCCAGGCCATCCATTTTGGGCATCTTGATGTCCGAAATCAGCAAATCGTATGAGTCCGCCTGGAATCGGGAGAGGGCTTCTTGCCCCTCCACCGCACAAGTGACTTCATGACCCTCTTTTTTCAGGAGGATCTCCAGGAACTGGCGCATGCTCAATTCATCATCGACGACTAAAATCTTGGCCACACCCAACACCTTTATAATAAAAAATAAAAGATTAACCGCCGAGATCGCAGAGGACGCAGAGAATAATTAAAATGGAAAGCCCCAACAAAGATCTGACATTTTTGAATTTTGTCTTTTGCACGATTTGATCCCGCTCGGAGCGGGACGTTCTTTGCGTGCTCTGCGGTGAAAGATTTTCATAATTTCCTAAACAAAAACAAATCCTAAATTCTAATATCGAAATCCTAAACAAATTCTTAAATTATTACCGAGAGCGTAAAATAGATTACATTTCGAACCATCTAAAGGTGTCATTGCGAGCCCGAAGCCCTGAGCCACACGGTATTAAGGGCGAAGCAACGCGGCAATCCCGCCCAGGCGGGATTAGAATTTAATGCCTAGAAATTTTTGTTCTCTCCCTAACTGATCTCCAGGATCTCGTACTCCTTCTTCCCCGAGGGAACTACAACTTGAACTACCTCTCCGATCCCGCGGCCAATGAGCGCCTTGGCTACGGGGGAATTTATCGAGATTCGCCCGTTGCGAATGTCTGCTTCGTCTGCGCCGACGATCTTATACCTGACCTGACGATCCGTCTCGACATCCCCCAGAAGCACGGTGCACCCGAAGACGACTCGATCCGTGCTCAAATCTTTGGCCTCAATAACCTGGGCCCGGGCTAGCTTATTTTCCAGTTCCTTGATCTTCCCCTCGATATAATCGCGCCGCTCTTTGGCTACGCGGTAATCCGCATTGTCAGTCAGGTCCCCATGGCCCGCCGCCTCGTTCAGCGCGGTAATTGCCTGGGCCCGATCCACTCGCTTCAGACGTTCGAGTTCTTCCTGCAATTTGGTGAATCCTTCCTTGGTCATAGGTAATTTTTCCAACATTCCCCTCTCTTTCTCCGGCCCTATCGCCTAAAACCGTAGGGGCGATTCATGAATCGCCCCTACATTTGTTCTTGCATCCATCCTTGCTGCAGCCGGTAACGACCGAGAATTTCCAGAGCACCCTCAAGTTCCCAGCGCTGCAACCGGCGTTTTAGTTTGGGAAACTCCTTTGCCCGGTAGGCGGGAAAGAACTGAGTCATCAAGCTGATCGGGCATTGCCGGGAAAGACTTCGTGCTATAAAACGGGCCACGCTTTCTGTCCCAGCTAAACCGTTAGGCAGCAGAAGGTGGCGAATGATCAATCCCCGCTCCATCGTCCCGTCCTGGCCGTACCTCCCCTCGCCGACCTGCCGGTACATCTCCTGAACGGCTACCGTGTTGACCTCGGGATAACCCGGAGCTTGGGAATAGGCTCGAGCCGTATCTTCCTCCGCATATTTCATGTCTGGCAGGTAGATATCCACGATCCCATCCAGGAGGCGCAAAGTCTCCAGGCTGTCATATCCGTTGGTGTTATAAACGAAGGGCAGCCGAAAACCTCCCTCGATTGCCAAGCATAGTGCTTTCAGGATTTGCGGGACGAAATGCGTGGGCGTGACCCAGTTGATGTTGTGACACCCCCGCTTCTGTAAGTCCAGCATCATTTGAGCCAGTTCTTCCGCGCTTTTTTCTCTCCCTACGCCCAATTGACTAATCGGATAGTTCTGGCAGAAAACGCAGCGCAAATTGCAATGGGTCAGGAAGATCGTCCCCGAACCCCTGGTCCCTGAAATGGGCGGCTCTTCTCCATGATGTACGTTGTAACTCGAGACCATGGGAAGCATTCCGGATCGACAGAACCCCCTCTCGCCTCGAGTCCGATCCACGCCGCAGCATCGGGGGCAGAGGCGGCAGGACTTCAAGATCTGGCCGGCCCTTTGAGTCCTTTCCGGCAGCTCTCCCGAAGCCCATAGCTCAAGATAAGCCGGGAACACGATGTACGATCCTTCCAGCAACGAGCGTCAGGACAGCAAATCCTTTCAACTCCCAGCCCTGAAAGGGAGAGTTACGGCTCTTAGATTTGAACTTACTTACTTCGATGGTCTGCCTTCGATTAAGGTCGATTAGGGTCAGGTCAGCGTCTGCCCCCACTTTCAACTCCCCTTTGCTCAGCCCGAGGATGCGCGCTGGCTTCAGGGTGAGCTTCTCGACTGCCTCCATTAAAGTCAGATGTCCCTCATGTACGAGTTTCAGAGTCAAGGGTAAAGCAGTCTCCAACCCGATGATCCCGTTGGCCGCATATTCGAACTCCACGTCTTTCTCGATGGCTGTCTGGGGGGCATGGTCTGTGGCAATTGCATCCAGCGTCCCATCTTTCAGCCCAGCGATGACTGCCGCCACATCTTTCGCCATTCTTAAAGGAGGGTTCATCTTCGTATTGGGGTCAAAACCGCCCACGGCTTCATCGGTCAGGGTAAAGTAGTGGGGGGCCGTTTCCGCCGTCACCTTCACCCTCCGGGCCTTGGCTTCCCGGATGGCCCTGACAGAACCCGCCGTACTGACATGGGCAATGTGCAAAGGGGCCCCTGTAAGCTCTGCCAGAGTGATATCCCGGAGAACCATTACTTCCTCAGCAGCGTTAGGAATCCCGCGCAGGCCCAGGGTTGTGGAAACAAATCCTTCGTTCATCACCCCCTGACCAACCAAGTTAAGGTCCTCACAATGGGAGATGATCGTCAACCCAAAACTACTCGCGTACTCCAGCGCCCGGCGTAAAAGACTCGCGTTCATCAAAGGCTTTCCGTCGTCGGAGAGAGCCACCACCCCGGCCTCTTTCAATTCCCCGATCTCTGCCAGAGATTCCCCTTTCAGCTCTTTGGTCACAGCGCCGACGGGAAAAATATTGGTCAAAGCTCGTTCCCGCGCCTGCCGGAGGATGTACTCCGTAACGGCGCGCGTATCATTCACCGGAAGGGTGTTAGCCATACAGACGAGCGAGGTGTACCCCCCCGCAGCCCCGGCCTTAGATCCAGACTCGATGTTCTCCTTATACTCGAACCCGGGCTCGCGAAGATGACAGTGCATGTCGATCAACCCAGGCACGAGAACTTTTCCCGCTCCGTCGATCACCTCTCCACTGAAATGCGCAGGATCCTTAGGCTCACCCTTTGGAGGGATCCATCCTACCTTAGATTCCGGAATCCCCGGCCTGATTTCCGCGATCTTGCTGCCTTCTACGAGGACATCCATCTGGCCATCGATTCCGCTGGCCGGGTCCAAAACGCGGACATCCTTGATCAACAGGCTCATACAGAACTCCTGTTCGTCTCTCTCTCCCCACCCACCAGAAGGTAGAGGAGGGCCATGCGCACTGCCACACCATTAGTCACCTGGTCTAAAATCACCGAAAAAGGCCCGTCAGCCACTTCCGGTGAAATCTCCACCCCTCGGTTCATGGGGCCGGGGTGCATGATCAAAACTTCGGCTTTGGCTTCTTTCAAGACTTCCAAGTTTAAGCCGAAGAACCGGGAATATTCTCGCAGGGTGGGGAAAAACCCGCTGCCTTGGCGTTCGAGCTGAATCCTGAGCATCATGATCACATCTGCTTGCGGGATGACCTCACGCAGGTTCGAATGCCAGCGGACGCCCAATTTTTCCACCTCTGCCGGCATCATGGTGCGAGGCCCGGCCAAGTGTACTCCTGCTCCCATTTTTGTGAACCCATAAATATTCGACCGGGCCACTCGACTGTGCAGGATGTCTCCCACGATGGCCACATTCAACCCTGCCAGCCTTCCTTTTTTTTCTCGAACGGTGAATAGATCCAGCAACGCCTGGGTGGGGTGTTCGTGGGCTCCGTCCCCGGCATTGATCACCGGAACCCGCATCAGCCGAGCAAGCAGATGGGGTGCTCCGGAAGCTGAGTGGCGGATGATAATGCAATCCGGATTCATGGCCTCCAGGTTTTTGGCCGTGTCAATGAGTGTCTCCCCTTTGACTACGCTGCTGGTAGAGGTGGAGATATTGATCGTATCCGCGCTGAGTCGTTTGGCCGCGATCTCAAAAGAGGTGCGGGTTCGGGTGCTGGCTTCGTAGAAAAGGTTGATTACCGTCTTTCCGCGCAGGGTGGGAACTTTCTTGATTTCCCGAGTGGAAACCTCTTTGAAGGATTCGGCCGTATCCAGGATGAGGCTGATTTCCGAGGCACTCATCTCCTGGATTCCCAGGATGTCCTTACGTGCCAATCGCGTAGCGGGTTTTTCGGAAAACCGCTGGTCAGATACTCGAGTCTGTTCATCCTCCATCTTACACCTCTTATGAAAAAGACCAAGATTCACCGCAGAGCACGTGGAGAAACTTTGAAATTCCAAATTCCAATATTTAATCTAAGCTTTTTCCCTTTTGCATTATTTGTATGCATGGAATCCATTTCCGTTTGGTTCCGCCATGGCGAAATTCATGCTGGAAATTTAGGGTTTCTAATTCTGCTCTGCGCCCTCGGCGATATCTGCGGTGAGTTTTTAGAGGATTTTCTCCTGAATGACCACCTGATCTTTACCTTCGACCTCCCGGAATAAGACGGCCACTTCGTCTTGGGGGGCGGTCAACACCTTTTTCCCGACGTAATCGGCTTGAATGGGCAATTCCCGATGGCCCCGGTCAATAAGTACAGCCAGCTGGATGAACTTGGGGCGGCCAAAGTCAATCAGAGCATCCATGGCGGCCCGTACCGTCCTTCCCGTGTACAGTACATCATCTACCAGAATGACCTTCTTGTTCATCAAAGAGAAGGGTATCTCTGTCTTCCTCACGAGCGGCCATGGAAGCCCGATGGCCAAGTCATCTCGATAGAGGGTGATATCGATGATCCCGGAAGGAATCTTTACCTTTTCGATCTGTTCGATCTTCGACCGCATGCGTTCGGCCACATAAACGCCGCCGGTACGAATCCCGATCAAGACCAGGTCTTCCACGCCTTGGTTGCGCTCCAGGATCTCGTGAGTGAGGCGCACCAGGGTGCGCTCCATGGTCTCTCCATCCATCACCAATTCTTTATCTCTGCGCTTCATCTCCCCTTTGGCCCTCAATGGGTATTGGCAAAATCTAACCACAGAGGTCGCAGAGAATTTTTTATTTTCCAAGGAGTTCTAAAAATCTCCATTCCCTCCCCTCTGTGCCCTCCAAATGATTAACCTCTCTACCCCATCTCTCAACTGAATATCTCATTTCCCCAATCTAAAGTCATGAGCCAGGAGTTCTTCATAGGCACTTTCTAAGAATCCAGAATCCAATGGGAGTGAACTTCGAGAGCACAGAATATGATTCTCTCAATTATATTTCTTCAAGAAAATTTAACCACTGAGGGCACAGAGTTTTTCTATAATTATTTTCTCTGGGTTCTCTGTGGTGAAATTCCTGTGGTTTCATATATTCTGCTGTTTTTCATAAACTTTTTGACATTATCCTTCAATGGATCAGGTGGCCGATCCGGCCCCAACGAACGGACATCCCCTGACTATTCCAAGACCAGTAGATAATAAAGGCCTTACCCCTCACGTCCTCCAACGGCACAAACCCCCAAAACCGACTGTCCAGGCTACGATCTCGGTTATCTCCCAAGACGAATAGCTTTCCCCGGGGAACGGTCACCGGGCCGAAATTGTCTCGTTTTTGGGCTTCCGCTGAAAAGATGACATCTTCCCTGTAAACCGCGTGGACATCTGGCGCTTCAGATCCGTTGATGAAGAGCTTCTTGTTTACCATCTTCACAGTATCCCCTTCCACGGCCACCACTCGCTTGATAAAATCTTTACTCCGCTCCAGAGGGTAGATAAAAACAACGACGTCGCCCTGTTTGGGTTTCTCCCAGGGGAAAAGGTTGATAGAAGTGAAGGGGATTTTAATGCCGTAGATGAACTTGTTTACCAGGATGTGATCTCCGATTTCCAGGGTGGGCTCCATTGAGCCCGAAGGAATCTTGAACGCCTGCACTACAAAGGTGCGGATGAAAAGAGCCAATACCAACGCGATGACGATCGCTTCGGCATACTCCCGAAATGTCGATTTCTTTTTTTTCTCCAAGGTTTTCAAACCCTCACCCTTCCTCAAAATTTTTTTTTCACCGCGCGGCACGCTGAGTCCGCAGAGGCCTGTGCCCTCCGCGTTCTCTGCGGTGAATTTCTTCAAAATATTCTACCGTCTTGCGCAAACCATTTTCAAAGGAGACCTTTGGTGTCCACCCGAGGTGGGCCTGGGCTTTCGCACAGTTCAAAACGCTCCTCCGTTGCTCCCCCGGCTTTGGTGGGCCATGAACTTCCCGCACAGATTTTCCGCTGATCCTAAGCAGATTTCCAAAAAGCTCATTGACGTTTTTTTCAATGCCCGTACCGATATTGAACGGACCAGAGGTTTTCGAGTTCAGGGCCAAAACATTGGCCTCGGCTACGTCTTCCACATAAACGTAATCCCGCGTCTGCAGCCCGTCGCCGTTGATTAGAGGTTGCCCCCCGGAAAGGAGCTTCTCGGCGAAGATCGCCACCACCCCGGCCTCCCCGAAGGGATCCTGCCGAGGCCCATAAACATTTCCATACCGCAAGGATACGAAATTCATCCTGTGGACAACTTGGTAATAATGAAGGTAAAGCTCTGCCGCCGCTTTAGCCACCCCATAGGGGCTGATCGGACGCAGGGAATCCTCTTCGCTGGCGGCCGGGGCCCCCTCGGGCTGATCCCCATAAATGGCCCCGCCGGAAGAGGCAAAGACAAACTGGCGTACCCCATACTTCACAGATTTTTCCAGGAGATTTAACGTCCCTAAAACATTCGTCTGGGCATCAAAAAGGGGGTCCTGCACTGATTTCCGAACATCGATCTGGGCGGCATGATGATTGACCACTTCTGGCCGCTCGCGGGCAAAAATTTCTTCTATTCCCTCATCCAGGATGTCCATCTGAGAAAAATGGGCTCGGGGATTCAGGTTCTCCATCCTCCCTGTAACCAAATTATCTATCACGATCACTTGGTAGCCGTCAGCAATGTAGCGATCGGCCACGTGAGACCCGATGAATCCCGCCCCTCCTGTTACCAGAATTTTCATTCCTTCACATTGTACAATTATTCACCGCAGAGCACGCGGAGAGCGCAGTCTCTGGGAGCGCTGCGGTGAATAAAAATCCTTAATCGCTCGGACAACCTCCCACTGCTGGTTCAACGTTAGCTCTGGGTAAATGGGTAAGGCAACCGTTTCTTGGGCAGCCAGTTCTGATTCCAGGAGGTCGCCCTGCTGATAACCCAGGTTTCGGTAACACTCCTGCAGGTGAAGGGGAACGGGATAGTATACTTCACTGCCGATTCCTTCTCTGGTCAGGTGTTCCCGCAGTGCGTCCCTTCTTTTTGTCCGGACGACAAACTGGTTGAAAATATGGTAGTGCCCTTTCTTGGGGCGCGGAAGAAAAATGGAAGGTGGTCCCAACCCAGACTCCTCAAAGAGAGTCCGATAACGGTTGGCATTTCTTCTTCGGGCTTCCGTCCAGCGATCTAAATACTTCAGCTTCACCCGCAAGACAGCCGCTTGGAGCGCATCCAATCGGCTGTTGATCCCGATCAACCGGTGATGATATTTGGACCTGCCTCCGTGAACCCGAAGGAGGTGAACCTTTTCAGCCAGCTCATTATCGCGGGTGACCACCAATCCTCCATCCCCAAACCCGCCGAGGTTCTTGCTGGGGTAGAAAGAGAAGCATCCTAAATCCCCCACGGTCCCGGCCAACCACTCTTCTTTCCAACCCCGACTTCTGGAGTTTGAAGAAATCTCCTGCCGGGCGCCCATGGCCTGGGCTGCATCTTCCACCACCCTTATCCCATACCGCCGACAGAGCTCCATCGTAGCTTGCATATCAGCCATCTGGCCAAAGAGGTGCACGGGGAGGAGCACCTTCGGCCGTTCTTCTTTCCGGCGGATTTTCCTCAGGTAATCCTCCAGCCTGTTGGGGTCGATGTTATAAGTGTGCGGGTCAATATCTATGAAAACGGGTACAGCCCCCAGCCTGGAGATAGACCCTGCGGTGGAGAAAAAAGTGTAAGAAACTGTGGCCACCCGGTCCCCGGCTTCCACTCCCAAAGCCATCAAGGAGAGCAGCAAGGCGTCTGTGCCCGAAGCGACACCGATAGCATGGGGAATTCTCAGGAAAGCCGCCACTTCTCTCTCAAAAGCCTCTACCACCGGTCCCAGGATGAAGGTCTGGCTCTCCAATACGCTTTGAATCGCCTGGTTTACCTCGTCCCGGATTTTCCCATACTGTTTTTTTAAATCTAAAAGAGGGACCTTCGTACCTTACCCCCTAATAATATTTACCGCCGAGTGCGCTGAGAACGCTGAGGACCAAAAAAATCGAAATTCGAAGCCCGAATCCCGCTTCGGCGGGACTAAACAATTTCAAATGACCAAAATTCCAAAAAACCATCCCTTCTTGCTGTTACTTTAGAAAATTTGGATTTTCTATTTGTTTCGGATTTCGATATTCGGATTTAGGATTTTTATCTCTGGGCCCTCTGCGTTCTCTGCGGTGAATATTTTCTCCTGGCAAAAAGAAAGCCAGGAGAAACCCTGGCTTCTCTCCAGACCATGACCCTCCCAGAAAGAGTTAGGCTGCCTTTTGCTTCACTATTTTATTCAGGATCTGCCAGGTCTTCAAAAGCTCTAAAGCTCTTTCCAAGGGTGGATCTTCCTGGCGTTCAGGGCTAACAACTACCTCTCCTTTCTTCGGCTTATCCAAGATTTTTTCTGGAGTTTTCCCAGGGACGGTTTTTTCCTCCTCACCCTTGAGATGGTGTTCCAAATCTTTTTCCCGCATTAACCGCGGAGGAGCTGCTCGCCGGCTTTCCGGCATAAGGTCTGCTACAATGATATCCGGCACAATCCCCTGAGCCTGGATGGAGCGGCCGTTGGGGGTATAGTAGCGGGCTGTGGTCAGCCGAATTGCCGACCCATCTTCAAGGGGAATGATAGTTTGCACCGATCCTTTCCCAAAAGTAGGAGTACCCAAAATCACTGCCCTTCCATGGTCCTGGAGGGCGCCGGCTACAATCTCGGCAGCGCTGGCGCTCCCGGCGTTAACCAGCACGATGAGCGGGTAATCGTGCTCTTTTGCTTTTTTCTGGGCGTAGAATTTCATTTTCTGTCCTTCCACGCGCCCCTCTGTGTAGACTATCAAACCCGCTTCCAAGAACTCGTCGGCCACCTTGACCGCTTGTTCCAATAGCCCTCCCGGATCGTTGCGCAGGTCCAGGATCAAACCCTTCAGGGTTCCCTCTTTGGACTCCAGTTTGCTGAGAGCAGTCTTCATGTCCGCATGGGTCTTCTCGATGAACTGGTTGATTTTGATGTAGCCGTACCCTTCTTCGAGCATTCTCGAGCGCACGCTACGTATGGGGATGGTGGCTCTGGTCAGAGTGATGTCTTTGGGCTCGGTGAACCCCTGGCGCATGATGGTAATCGTCACCTGTGTCCCCTGGGGTCCACGCATCAATTTTACCGCATCCATCAGGTTCATATCTTTGGTAGATTTCCCGTTTATCCGCAAGATCTGGTCTCCGCTCTGGATCCCGGCCCGGAAGGCAGGCGTGTCCTCGATGGGGGCAACGACCGTCAGAACCTTGTCCCGAATGGTAATCTCAAACCCCACCCCCCCGAAGCTCCCTCTTGTCTCTGTCTGCATTTCTTTGAAGACATCTGGAGACATAAAATTACTGTGGGGATCGAGCGTCTCCAGCATGCCGTTGATGGCCCCATGGATCAGGTTGCTGACGTTGACGGGCTCGACATAATTGCGCTCCACGATGGCCAACACATCGGTCAACACCTTTAGCTTCTCGTAAGTCGAATTGATGTCTGCGCCCACACGGTGTACCCTTCCCCATCCCACGAAAACACCGAGAGCGATGAGAAGAAAGGCAATAGCCAGAAATTTTTTCTCGGTCACCAATTTACGCATCGATTTCTCCTTTCCCCATGGGACTCCTGCCCGAGTGGGCTAACGGTCCTTCTGACGGGCCAACCATTCCAGAGGGTCCAGGGGCTTTCCCCGCTGGCGAATCTCGAAATAAAGGCAGGGTCCTTTTAGCGAACCCGTGTCCCCTACCAGGGCCACCACTTCTCCCCTCCGGACTTCCTCACCCACAGCCTTTAGCAGGGCAGAGGCATGGCCGGAGAGGGTGTAATAGCCTTCCCCGTGATCGATGATTAAGATCTTTCCGTATCCTTTGAACCAATCCGCATAGAGCACCCGCCCGTTGTAAACCGCCCGAACCTCTGCCCCTATCGGAGCTCCAATTTCAACCCCTTTCTGCACTGTGAAAGTGTTGAATTTGCGATTTTCATTCTTTCCGAATGTGCTGAGGATCCGACCCTCCACCGGAAAAGCCAACTTCCCCCGCGATGCCCCAAACCCTTTGGCCACAGGGGTGAAGACTTCTTCCTTCGCTTTGGCCCGGATATCCTTTTCCAAGCGGTCGATTAGCGCCTGCAACTGCGTGGAAGCCGCCTCCAACTCCTGGATGGCCGCCAAGTGGATTCGTTTCTCGTCGCGTATGGCCTCAAGGAGCCGAGCCTTCTGAGAACGGTCTTTCTGAATTTCGGCCCTTTTTTGCTCGGTCTCCCTCCGCAACTTCTGCAATTCTCGCCCATCTTCCTTCAATTGCTCCCGGTAGTTTCCTATGAAAGTCTGGCGCTGGCGCCAGTCTTCGATCAACTGCCGGTCTTGGTCGAGAATCAACGCCAGGTAGCGGCGGTTGCTTAAAAGGTCTTCGTAAGAGTGGGAGGAGAAGAGCACCTGGGGCATTTCCACATCCCCGAATTTGTACAAGGCCACCATCCGCCCTGCCAGCAATGTCTCATGGGAAGAAATGGTCTGCGTCAAGAAACCAAGGTCCTCGTTGGCCTTTTGCACCTTCCGGGACACAACCCCTAACTTTTTACTCAGGGCCTTCAGCTGTTTTTCCCTCTCGGAAAGATTTCGGTCTAGGTCGTTGAGCTGGGAAATCACCGATGATTCTTTATGGTGGATGTCTTTAATCCGCTGTTTCTCCTCTTGGATCTTTTTCTTCAGCCCGCCCAGCTCCTTCTTGCTCTGAGTTACCCCCCTCTGCATCTTTTGCAGCTCAGTTTCCGCCATCCCACCGGCTGGCCAGCTGGTGGCTGTTAGGAGGCCTAAAATCAAGAGGGGCGTTAAACGCGTAAGTACCTCCCCACGGATGCCTGTGTTCCGAAAAGACCCAAAACCATTCCGGCCAGGGCCACTGCGGCTGCTTGTTCCACAGTGAGAAAATGCAGAGGGAAATTCCCTAATAAGTGTTTCAGGGGATCGTAGATCCGGGTTAAGAACAATTGGAATAAAGCAAAAAGGATCGCCAAAGACAGGCAAGCCCCCAAAAACCCTTGCAAAACTCCCTCGATATAGAAGGGAGCACGAATGAACAACCCAGTCGCTCCTACGTAGCGCATGATCTCAATCTCTTCCCTGCGGGCAAAAATGTTCAGGCGAATCGTGTTCGAGATGACAAAGATAGTAGCCAGAAGAAGCAACCCGCCCAAACCCAGACCCAAGACCTGGAAGAGCACCACAAAAGCGGAGAACCGCTCCACCCATTCTGAACCAAATTGCAGGTCTTCAACCTCTGGAGTCTTCTGCAACTTCTCTACCAGCGCATGTACACCCACGGAGTTTTGGTACTCCCGCTTGAGCTGAATCTCCAGGGAGGCAGGCAGGGGATTGCCCGGCAGACCCCTGAGCAATCCCTTTCGCCCTTGCAGCCTTTCCTCCAAGGCCTTCAGAGCTTCCTCCTTGGAACGGTAGCTCACCACCCACACTTCTTCGAAGCTGCGGATCTTCTCCTGCAGACGATTCACTCGCTCCGAGGTGGCCGAATCCTTGAGGTAAGCCGTAACCCGAACCCGGCTTCCCCACTCTTCCATCAATCCTTTGGCGTTAAGGAGGATCACCAGAAAAATTCCGAGAATCAGAAAAGAAAGGGCAATCGTCGCCAGAGTGATAGAATTCATCCATGGGTTTTGACTGAGGTTTTGCCAGGCCTGGCGGAAAAAATATCTCCCCATAAAAATACAGTTTCACCGCGGAGTGCGCCGAGAACGCGGAGAAATATTGCGCCTTAAATTGTTGCCAAAAGTGTCAAGCATGTTCGCCGTAAAGACCAAGAATAAATTATTACACTTTTTTCATTAACCCCATCAAATTCTGCCTTTTCTTAGCGGTCTCTGCGCCCTCTGCGGTGAATAAAGGCTCTTCCCCATGCTAGCCTCTCAGGCGAATGCCAATGGTTGGGACAATGAACTTTCTACCATTCGGCCTCGGTTTAAAACAATCCTCTCTTTGGGGAGAATCGCGGGTAGCCCCTCATTATGGGTTGCCAGGACCACCGTGGCCCCCCGAAAATTGATCTCGCCAAATAGCCGCAAAATTCCTTCGGCCGTCTCAAAGTCGATGTTACCCGTGGGCTCATCCGCCAGGATCAACAAGGGTTCATTGACAATAGCCCGGGCGATGGCCACCCTTTGTTGTTCTCCAGCTGAAAGTTGGGAGGGTAAGCAATTTCCTTTCCGCTCTAACCCCACCAGCCATAGAGCCTGGGAGGTCTTCTTTATGATTTCCCTCCTTTTCGCCCCCAGGACTTCCAGGGCAAAAGCCACATTCTCGAAGACTGTTCGCCGGAAGAGGAGTTTGAAACCCTGAAAAACTACTCCCAGGCTTCGCCGTAGGTAAGGAATCTCCCGGCGCTTCAAGCGAACAACATCCAAGCCATTGACCCGGATTTCCCCTTCTGTAGGACGCTCGGCTGCGTATAGTAGCTTGAGGAGCGTTGTCTTTCCCGCCCCGGTCGGACCCATAAGGTAGAAAAATTCCCCTTTTTCCACCTTCAGGGTGATGTCCGAGAGCGCCTGAGTGCCTCCCTCGTAAGCCTTGCTGACATGGACCATCTCGATCATCGCCAGTAGCCTTACTCCCTTGCGACCCTTTTCTTTTCTTGTGGCTCCGATTTTTCCAGCGGCCTTGACCCTCTCCCTTGCCCAAATCCAATGAGATTAAAATCCGGAAATTTTAGAAATTTTAACACAACCCTTGCTCGATCACAATAAAATTAAGAGCGTCTTCCGGAAATTCCGCGGGAAGCAATGAATTCAATATGACCCCCCTCCCCCTGGATGGGGGAGGGAAGGGTGGGGGTGGTCAAGAATCTCCGGAAAAACCTTACAGATTCAGAGGAGTATTACAATTGATCCGACAGAGTGTTGCACCCTCCCCTCGCCCCTCCCGTCAAGGGAGGGGAAGGGGTTGGGAGTTACCCACTAAAAACCCGGATGAGCCAATTAAGATAATTACCCATCACTGCAGGCTGGCAATGATAGGCTTGATCTTTTCTTTTTTTTCAAAGGCCAAGGCAAATTGGCGGGCCTCCTCCAGAGATTGAAAATGACCAATGCGCACCCGGTGCAACGTCCCTTTGGCCGCTGCACTGCCGGTGACCTGGTAAGCTGAATATCCTTTACTCCGCAATTGATTCACCATTTCCCGAGCATCCTCGGAATTGGTAAGGGCAGCAACCTGCAAGGTAAATTTGGCTTTTGGCTGCGGGGGCACTTTCACCGCCCCGGGGCTGGGTACCCTCTCTTCTGGTGACGATAACTTCCCCTCAAAAATTCTTTCATTGCTTTTTTCCGGGGATTCGGGCACCGAGCTCTTGGCTTCCTTGCCGGGCTGCGAGTCTGGCTCCTGGAAGTCGAAGCGAAAAGGGAGCCCCTTTTGAGCCTTGGCCTGGACTTTTAAGGACGGTTCCCCCGTGTACCTCATTTCGGTCAGCCCTTTGCCCATCCGCACACCGGAAATAAAAGCCACCAGGGCCAAGAGGAGGGTGCCGGCGACGACGAAAGACCATTGCACGCTGCTTTTCCGAGGTTGCAGGAGACTTGTCCAGCGCGGGCGGCGCTTCCCCCGACTTCCGCCTGCTGCTTTGTTCATCCCTTCCTGCCCATTTTCCATCACATGCGCTCCAGAGCTTCCATTCCAAGCATTTTTAGACATGCGGCCAGGACTTCTTTCACACAGTGGGTCAAAAGGACCCGGGCCTGAGTAATTCTTTTTTCATCGCCCAGGACTCTATACCTGGCCAGATAGACGTTGAACGACATGGCTAGCTCTAAGGTGTAAACTGCGATCGCTGAGGGTTCATACTCTTCCAGAGCTCGCTCGATGATCCCGGGAAGCTCACCTAAACGTTTGATCAAATCGAACTCTTCGTCGCTGCCGAGAATATGGAAGTCTACCTTTTCGGTTACTTCTCCGCAGTGTTTTCTCATGATCCCGCCACAGCGCACATGTCCGTTCTGGCAGTAAGGTCCCGTAGCGCCTTCAAATGCCAAAATCCGATCCCAATCGAATTCAACATCCTTAGAGCGCTTTGTCCGCAGGTCGTTAAAGATGATCGCCCCCAGGCCTACAGCGCGGGCGATGTGCTTTTTCTCCTCTTCCGGGATCTTCCCGATGCGTGCTTCCTTATCTTCGCCCCGCTCCCCGATAACCCTTTCGGCCCGCTGCACAGCCTCTTCGATTACATCCCGCAGAAAAACAACCTCTCCCCGCCGGGTGCTCATTCCCAGCACGTGCCCGAAGTCCACATGCACTAACCGCTGACTCCATTCATGGCCCATGAGATCCAGAACTTTAAATAACTGCTGAAAATGGAGTCGCTGGGGCGCACCGACTACATAGATTAACTTTTCGAAGTTCCATTTCTGGAACCGGTATTCAGCCGCCGCAATGTCCCGGGTGAGATAGAGGGTCGCTTCGTCCTTTTTCAGGATGAGGGCCGGGGGCATCCCGAAGGCTTCCAGCGGAACCACCCAGGCCCCTTGGCTCTCCACCAGAAGGCCCGCGTTGCGGAGCCGTTCAACCAAGGGAGCAATTCTGTCCTGATAAAAGCTTTCCCCATCGTAGGAATCGAAGGTAATTCCCAGAAAGCTGTATAGGCGATTGAACTCTTCGACGCTGATTTCCCGGAATCGCTCCCACAGGTTGCGGGCTTCAGTTTCTCCGCCCTCTAATTTCTTGAACCAGTCTCGCGCTTCCTCGTGAAGGATCTCATCGCTTTTGCTTTCCGAATGGAAGCGGCTGTAAACTTCAAAGAGATGCTTCAGTGGCTGGGCTTCCAGTTGAGCTGAATCCCCCCAGTGTTTAAAGGCGGTGATGACTTCGCCAAACTGTTTGCCCCAATCTCCCAGATGGTTAAGCCGGACAACTTTATAACCCCTCTTTTCAAAGATGCGGCAGAGCGAATGGCCAATGATCGTAGAGCGGAGATGGCCGACATGAAACGGCTTGGCAATATTGGGTGAGGAGAATTCAATTAAAACCCTTTTCCCCACACCTTCTTGACTCTCTCCGTACCGTTCACCCTGGGAAAAGATTCTTCTTAAGACCATCTCGGCCCAGACGGGTCGGTGGATCCGGAAATTAAGGTATGCTCCATCGGAAGTGCAACTGGCTAACAATCCTTCCGCCTTAAATTTCGGGGCGATCTCTCCCGCCAAAGCTTGGGGGGATTTCCGCTTAACCTTGGCTAAGGAGAAGCAGGGGAAGGCGTAATCTCCCCATTGGGGGTCCCGGGGGATCTCGATCAACCTGTGACTTTCCCTGACGGATAAGCCGGTCTGCCGGCAAACGAAATCGGCTATGGCTTGGGTCACTTCATTCATGGATTAACCAAAAACTTCCACCGCAGAGATCGCGGAGATCGCAGAGCAATATCTAAATTGCAAATCCCAAACAAATTCAAAATCACAATTTCAAAAATTCGTAACAATTTAGCAGTTTGAAAAATCATAAAATAAAGCGCTCGAATAAGCTTGCCATTCCTGCGGAAGCAGAGCCTGCCCCGCAGTTGATGCGGGGAATCCACAATCTTCGATATGGTTCCCTGCTTTCGCGGGGACAAGCCTGGATTCCCGTTTTCACGGGAATGACGGTATAAGTGAGACAGCCAAGGAGTCTTTTCAAAAAGCTAAATTGTTACAAAAATTCTAATTTTCTATGGTTAGGATCATTTGCTTACAAAATTTTATCTCGGCGTCCTCTGCGCTCTCTGCGGTAAAAAAAAATTCTTCAGCTGGCCAGGAGTTCTCTGTAGATCTCCGGGCGCCGATCCCGCAGGAAAGTCCAGACCCGGCGGGTTCGCTCGATCTCCGCCAGGTCGATGGTGAAAATAACCGCTCCTTCGTGGGCGCCACTGGGTTGGTCCACTAACTCCCCCTCCGGAGAGGCACAAAAACTTTTCCCGTAAAAATTTTGCTTGCCTTCCTTCCCCACCCGGTTCACCCGAAGAATAAACACTTCATTTGTGGCCGCATTGGCACAAATTACCTTTTCCCATTTTTCCTGGGAGGCCATGGCCGCTGCCGTGGGGGAAAAAACAATCTGAGCTCCTTTCAGAGCCAGGATGCGAGAACCTTCCGGGAAGAAGTTATCCCAGCAGATCTGTACACCCACCCGGGCGTAGCGCGTAGTGAACACTGGAAACCCCAAGTCTCCGGGATGAAAATATGCCTTCTCTTCCCAGAGGGGGAGCTGGGGAACATGAATTTTGCGGTACTTTCCGAGGATTTCCCCGTCCGCATCTATAACCACTGCGCTGTTGAAGTACTGGCCGCCGGCATCCTTTTCAAAAATGGGGAGAACCATGACTGCTTCCGCCTTCTGAGCCATTGCCTGCATCATTTCTGTTGTTGGGCCGGGTACTTCTTCAGCAAGGTGGAAATGTTCTGGGCTGATATCCCTGGGGAACCAATGGGTATGGAAAAGTTCTTGGAAACAGATCATTCTGGCGCCTTGTTCGGCAGCGATTTCAGCCAGCCCCTTTGCTTTTACCAGGTTTTTTTTCTTATCCTGAGAGCAATTCATCTGAATACCGGCAATCTTAAGCATCGATTTTAACCCGCTTTTCTCATTTTAAAAAGTTTAGCCCCTTTTCCCCCAACGGTCAAGGATGAAAAGACAATTCACCGCCGAGGTCGCTAAGAACGCAGAGTAAGAAAAATTCTAAATTCGCATATCTAATCCCGCGAAGCGCGGGACTAAACAAATCCGAAATTCGAAATATTAAGGTCCCAAATTTTTCACTTTCATCCATTTGAATTTTGCATATTTGAATTTGTTTAGAATTTCGTGCATAGATTTCCGGCTTTTTATTCCTTCTCGGCGGTCTCTGCGGACTCCGCGGTGAAAAATTGCCAAAAAAAGACCCCGGAGGAAATATCCGCCGGGGCCTCACGCGGGTCTGAATACTTTACCCCTGAATTACAATTTCACTACATTCGTTGCTTGCGGCCCTTTAGGGCCTTCAATAATCTCAAATTCCACCTTCTGCCCTTCCGCTAAAGATTTAAACCCCTCTCCCTGAATGGCTGTATAATGGACAAAGATGTCTTTTCCCCCATCTTGTTCAATAAAGCCATACCCCTTGCTGTCATTGAACCACTTCACCCGACCCGTGATCCTCATCAAAATCCTCCTTTTCTTACTCGGACCGACGACCCGCAGATCGGTCCACACTCCTGCCGAGAACTCTCGGCTCGTCCGACGTTGCCCATATCACAATTCCCCAAATTCTGTCAAGAATTTTTTAAACGTTTTGTTCAAATCAGACATAAGAGGGGGATAGACCCCAAGCCTCCCTGGGAACAAGATTTCGTCCTGAGAGCCCGCATTAAGGGGGCCAAGTAAGGGGCCTTTCTGGCATACGATTGCGGGAAAGATTAAA
>Ga0315312_1001456_pt1 | contig 18369 bp, 15 predicted proteins | sample TDP7_MG_FD_203629 | JGI IMG/M metagenome (GOLD analysis project Ga0315312, IMG submission 203629) | Freshwater sediment microbial communities from Lake Towuti, South Sulawesi, Indonesia - TDP7 | ecosystem: Environmental > Aquatic > Freshwater > Lake > Sediment | place: Indonesia: South Sulawesi... | reverse complement strand
ACATGATGACTCAGAAGTGAACTTGCCAAGAACGAAGTTCGACATTGACGTTTGGTAGAGTTCGACGAGAAATGGTTCTAGGATTCAAGTTTCCTGACGCTTGGAGCTGCGAGTGTGGAAGAGAACATAAGATACCGCTAAGGCGGATCCTCATTGAAGAGAATTGCCTGCCTAGACTACCTGAGATCACGGACGAACTCGATATAGGAAGGAAGTGTCTCATTGTCGAGGACTCAATCACAAGAAGTATTGCTGGCCAAAAAGTGAGAGGATTCCTAGAAGGCGCGGAGTATTCGGTTAGTGAAGTCATCATAGAAAAGGCAGACATAGAGAACGCAAGAAGAGTTGGCGAACGGCTACAGGGATGCGACTTCTCTATTGCTGTCGGTGGCGGCGCGCCTATAGACATGGCTAAGGTTGCGGCGAACAATAGCCATGTTCCCTTCATCTCAGTCCCAACAGCTCCGTCTCATGACGGTATAGCCTCGCCGATTGTCTCAATCATTCAGAAACCAAAGAAGACATCCTCACTTGCCAGTCCGCCGATAGCCATTGTGGCTGACTTGGAAATTCTCTCGAATGCGCCAAGCAGAATGATATCGGCTGGATATGGAGACGTAGCGGCCAAAATTGTCTCGCTAAAGGATTGGGAAATAGGCAGGGACGAAACAATCGAATACTATTGTGAAAGGGCTGCTAAGTTTGCACTTCAAGCCGTGCACGACTTGATCGAGTTCTCCAAGACGCCGTCGAGCAAGGAGGCGATCAAGAGTCTCGTAGAAGCACTACTGAATTGTGGCGTGTCTATGATTACAGCAGGCTCGTCTAGACCGTGCTCTGGCTCCGAGCACTTGTTCTCACACTTCTTGGATTTGAACGCACAAGAGCCAGCGAAACACGGTGAACAATGCGGGCTCGGAACGATCCTCATGGCCAGATACCACGAGGAACATAACCCCAACTGGTGGAAGCAGCCTGAATATAAGTGGCAGAACATCAAGCAGATGCTGCAAAAACTCGGTGTAAACACCAAGCTAAGAAGGCTCGGCATCAGTCAGGGCTTAGCGGCCAAGGCTTTGGTGGAAGCAGCAAGAATAAGGCCAGACAGATACACAATCCTTCACAAGAGGCCGCCAACGCTCGCCGAGGCTACGAGGCTAGTCGAACAGACATCGGTAACATAGCGTGATCAAGATTACCTGATATACCGATACTCTTCACGCTCCTCTTACCATCATCATACTAATGTTTAAGCGTCCTGTGAGACGCATTTCTACGTCTGTTGGCAACGACATCTGGGAAAGAACATTGATCATTGTCGTCTCTGACGTTCATCTTGGATATGATCATGCAAACAGAGAGCCTTTCATGGGATTCCTCGATGACATTGGAAAGTCTCTTGGGCAACCGGATCATTTCGTATTGCTCGGAGACATTTTTGATTTCTGGAGGAGGAATAACGTTGCAGTTGTTCTAGAGAATGAAGACCTCGTAGGGAGGATTGAAGATCTAGCTGCAAATGTGCACTACGTCCCTGGAAATCACGACTTTACCTTCGCGAAGCTCGCGACATCTGGAACCGGTGCGTTCAACGTTCAAAAGACTCTCATGCTTCAAGATGGGGACACCAGATTCTCTTTCATGCACGGCTACCAGCTCGAAGTCCTTGCAAACTTGGAGCCTCTCACGATTGAGGAATATGAACAACTGTGCGTGTCACTATGTCAGAGAACTGGGGACTTCATAGGAGATCTCCTATCCTTCCTCTGGGACAACATCCACCTCTCTTTCAAAAGAGGAGACAGGAGAAGAGGCATGGTTCAATCAATAGGTGCGATACCAGAGAAGAGGAAAGACATGCATAAGATCGATAGACTCGCTAGGTCACGAGTCAAAGACCTATTCCTTGGACTCGGCAAAGAGGACAAGTTTGTATACGGTCATACGCATCGCCCATTCCTTGAGGACTCGGTTGCCAACGTAGGTTGTTGGGTCTCAGACGCAGATGAGCAGAACACCTATCTGAAGATCGAGAACGGAGAGATGCAGCTACTTCGGTATAGGGCATAGTCATCTGAAGGCGATCAATATTGGTAAGCAGGATTGGAGACGTAGAAGCGGTAGTCTTTGACTTAGATGAGACTCTGATCGATGCACAAAGGGGGCTCGAAGCCGCTCACAGGAAGATCGGAGACCTGTTTGAAGGCTTCTTCAAAGAGAATAAGGTCGCAATCGAGCGAAACAGATTGGATGAGATGATCGCGCGGGTAGACGATGAGATGAATCTCAAGATTCTGTACAACCGAAATGTCTGGTGGCAAGAGGTTGTTAATCAACTGGCGCCAGGCGGAAGACTTCCGCCATCTCTCGTCAAGAAGATGACCAACGAGTACTGGAAGATGTATGAGAAGGAAAGCGTTCCGTATCCCGATGCCGCTCCCACATTAGAATACTTGAAGAGCGAAAACTACAGGTTAGGACTGCTCACAGATGATGATGGAACTATTGGACGAAAAGGCCGAAGGCTCTCTCGCCTAAGTCTAAGAGATTTCTTTGATGCTTGCGTTGTCGCAGGCGATGAAACCTCTGATAGAAAGCCAAGCCCCCTACCGTTCCTTCTAATTGCAGATAGACTAGGAATCCCGCCGCGCAGATGCGTTATGATAGGCGACAAGCCTTTCACGGATATCGAGGGAGGACGGAGAGCGGGTATGCTCACAATTCTTTTGGTGCGCAGACGGTGGACGGCCTCTGCTCAAGCTGATTATGAGGTAACATGTCTCTCGGAACTCAGAACTCTCCTCTGACATCGCGAGATTGTAGATTTGTGACAGCCAAGCAACATGCAAGAGAGAAGCTGGGCTCTCTAGAGAAACTTTAAACCGTCTCCAAATCAGTGCAACCTGATGGTCAAGATAGAGAAGAAGCGCGGCTTAAGTCTACACGGAGCATCTTTCCTCTGGCCATAGATACCATCGCGGCGGCTGCGCTTATGACTGCGCAAATCTGAAGTGCTGCTCTGACGCCAAAAAGGAGCTCGTCTACGGAAACGTTCAGCTGTTCCTTTCCAACAATCAAGATGTCAGCCGAAACGCTACTGGTCAAGACGAAGGTTACAAGCGCCAAGCTGAGAGATTGTCCCAAGAACCTCATAGTCGCAAGCATCCCAGAGCCTACACCTAACGATTCTTTTGGTACTGAACCCATCACGGCATTTGTGTTCGGTGAGCTGAACAGCCCGTAACCGAAGCCCAAGACGATGAGAGTCAAGACTATCGTGTGTGTCGTCGTTTCGTTGGACACACCAGAAAGAACCAGTATCGCGGCTGTCATGATTACAAGACCTATTGACGAGATAAGTCTCGGCTCCACTCTGTCTGAAAGATAGCCGCTTAAGGGTGAGACTACGGCCATCAAGAATGGTTGAGAGAGCATGATTAGTCCTGCTTGATATGGACCAAGTCTCAGAATAAGCTGCAGATGGAGAGACATCAAGAATCCTATGCCGTATGATCCAGCATAATGCAAAACAGCCGTCAGATTTGAGAAGGCGAACAACCTGTTTTTTGTGAACAGTCTGACATCAACTAGAGGCTCCTTGGCAAATCTCTTTTCCACGAGTATGAACAACAAGAGGAAAAGTACGCCAATTGATGTCAAGCCCAATACGTGTTGCCGGGAAATTATCGCCATTCGGCTAAGAGAGATCGATGCCAAGATCGATGAGAGCGATATGATCAAACTTAGCGCTCCCAAAACATCAAGTGAAGCTCTGTCCCTATCCTGAAATCTCTCGTATGTTTTGAAATGGCACAAGAGAGCAGTAGTCAGACCAATTGGAACATTGAGGTAGAAGATCGATCTCCAGCCAAACTCAGATATGAGGAATCCCCCAAGCACCGGGCCTATCGAGAGGCCTGTGTAAGTGGCAGCTGTGATTATTCCCACGGCCTTTCCACGTTGAGATGATGGAAAAGCCGAGGTGACGAAAGCCACAGAATTCCCTGACATCATGGAGGCTCCTATGCCTTGGCCTACTCTGGCAGTTATCAATTGGTATAGTGAATTGCAGAGGCTGGATAGAGCTGAAGCGAATGTGAAGATCAAGGTGCCCACGACGTAGAGAGGTCTTCTGCCTCTTACGTCTCCAAGTCTGCCGGAGACTACAAGAAAGGCGGTCAGCGCGAGAAGGTATGCAACAGGTATCCATGATAGTAGGACTAGTTCTCCCCCTAAGTCGAAGCCGATAGAGGGAATTGCCAGATTCACTGCGCTAGTGTCGAATGGGGTCATGAACGCTCCGAGAGTTGTCACTATCAGAACTAGCAATCTGTTCTTGTCTTCGAGTTTGAAAGACTCCTTCAATTGGGGTACAATCTCAAATTTGCGTCTTGAACTCAAAGGATTGAAACGTTGAGAGTAGTACTGTTCTGAAAATGCTTTACTGTTCGCTTACTCCTGTGAACCGCAATCTGCTAACCTTGAGTGGCGGCACTGTGGCAAGCGCTTGTCTTTCTTGATCCCTTCCAATCATTTGTATTCCTTTGTAGACATCTAGGAAGCTATCTGTGAACCTCAGGTTCAGTATGGGTTTTGTGATCTCGCCATTCTCTATCAGAAATGTTCCGTCTCTCGTTAGCCCGGTCAAGATCATCCTAGGCTGATTCACAGTCCTAACGTAGTGGAATCTTGAAACATATACGCCCCGTCTAGTTTCCTTGATCATCTCTTCTTCTGAAGTGTCGCCCGGAGGCATGACCATGTTGATTAGATCCGGGCCAGGCGTAAAAGCCTCAATGAACGGGACCACAGCGTGCCCAGTACTCTTCTTTCCTTCCTTTCCAGCCGTGTACGAGTCATAGCATATGCCCTTCTCGTCTACAATACCGTCTTTGACTAAGGTTAGAGCCTGTTTCGGTACACCTTCACCGTCGACTGGGGATACGTACAGGGTTTCCAGATCCCTGCCATCATCCTTCAAGTTGAACTTCTCGTGGAAAACCTGTTTACCCAGATTGTATTTGACGAACGAAGTCCCATCTTGGAACCATGTGGCAAGGAACCCGTTGCTCAGATAGGACAGCGATAGGGCAACCGCGTCCGGTGCCAATATTGCTTCGTATTCTCCGGGTTCTAAGCGGGTTGGCCGGACGCTTCTCACCGATTTGTCAGCGGCCTTCCCAGCAATCTCGTCAACATTGATCTCTTTCATGTTCCGGGCGTACGCTGAGCAGTAACCGTGACCCTCAGAGCCCTCCTTCTCTGATATCACAGTCACAGCCATCTGGGCCAGAGAGATCTGGGCCGCAGCATGTGTTCCCAGGCTGTTTGCCACTACGAAGGCGGCTGATCCCGTCATGTATGAGCCGGCAACTGCCCTGACGAAGCTGGCTTTGTCGTGAGCGATTTGGATCGCTCTCTTAGCGTTGTCAGCTCTGACGTTTGGATCGCATGTTGCTGTTTTCCTGTCATAGGTTCCTTTCAAAACTGTATACTTTTTTGGTTCCGGCAAGCTCTTGAAGAGTTCGTTTTGAGGCGAGACCTCAGCAATCTTGATCGCATCGCTAACCGCTTTCTCAACTGACGAGGGATCAATTGCGCCTACCATTATGTCTCCGATCTTCTTCTTGAGAACTGCTCGAACTCTCAGACCGTTCTTGTGGGTTGCCACGTTTTGGTGAATCTGAGAGTTGGCAAATCTTGTAAGATCCTCTATGAATGTGAACGCGGTAGCTTCGGCTTGGTCTGCTCCCTTCTTGACTGCAAGCTTTGTGGCTTTCCTAGCTACTTCGGACAAGATTTCGAGTGACAATTCGATCTCCTCCTATGCTATGCCGACACGGACATTGCGAAACCTAGCTGTGGAGACCCCATGCCCGACGTACATTACCTGTCCGGGAACGCCTTTCCCGCACGTCGGAGTGCCGTGCATATGCCAGTCGTCGTTCGATACTGCGTCGCAGCTTCCCCAGAACTGGTGAGTGATTCCAGTGTATGTAGCCTGCTTGATCATTCGCTCCTTGCTTCCGTTCTTGATTAGCCATGCGGCCTCGGTCCCAAATTGGAAGTTCAGTCTTCTGTCATCTATGCTCCAAGATTTGTTAGTTAGCATGAGGATGCCCTCCTGCGTATCCCTAATGAGTTCCTCAACCTTCCAGTCTCCTGGCAAAAGGTTGATGTTGGTCATGCGGACGATAGGCATCGCAAGCGGAGAGTCAGCCCGCATCCCGCCGCTGCTTCCTTCGGGCAGATTGAGAAATGCAGCAGTCTCGCGAGAACTCTGATAGTTGACGAAGACTCCTTTCTTGATCAGAGGCACGTTCTTGGCCGGAACGCCTTCGTCATCATAACCGAAGGTTCCTAATCCTCCTGGCGTTGTGGCGTCAGCTGAAATATCCACCTTAGGGGAGCCATATCTGAAAGTGCCGAGCTTGTCCGTGGTCAGAAAGCTTGTTCCGGCGTAGTCAGCCTCTGTCCCTAACGCTCTGTCAAGCTCAGTCGGATGACCGCAACTCTCGTGGACCTGCAAGGCCAATTGGTCTCCAGCAATGAGCAGAGTTGTCGTCGTTGACGGACATTTATCAGCCGAAAGCAATTGGATCGCCTCCCTCGCAGTTTCAGATGCATGACCGGCTAGGTCCAGTGATTCGAGAAATTCGTACCCGGCAGTGTTGAAGTTCCCTCTAAAGGAAGCAGGGTAGGATCGGATCTGCACATCTCCGTTCCTGATCGCTGTGGCCGAAACGCCTCCACCGCACCAGACAATCTTCTGATCAATATCTGCCCCTTCACTGCTCAAGAAAAGCTTCCGCTCTCGATGGGCGCGAAAGAAGCTGGACGATGTCTTAATCAGTTCTTTCGACTCAGCTGCAGCGATCCGCTCAGCAGTCTTCAATGCATCAAGCTTCTCCTGAAGCGAAATCTTGAACGGATCCTTCCTGAACGGAGTCAAGTACTTCGCCTTCCTTGGCGAGGTCGGGCTTAGCTTCACGTCAGCCTTCTTCGCCCTTGCGCTTGCACAGGCAACTTTGTACGCCTTCTTCGCCAAGTCAGCAATTGAAGTGCGCTTCAATACAGTTGTCCCTGCGAAGCCCCATGCTCCTTTGGCTATTGCCCGGACGCCAATGCCGGCAAGACTTCTCTTTCTGATCTCTTCAGCGACTCCTTTCTTGACATGGAGGTTCTCAGACTCTACATTGACATATCGCACATCGGCATATGAGGCGCCCAATTTCTGAATGGTGCGCAACGCGATTCTTGCAAGATCTTCATTCATAACTAGCATCTCTGAATTCAAACGGTGAGGCTGAGAGCTTAAATGCCTTGCGATAGTTCTGGGATTCTCACAATTATGTGAAGAGGATTTCCTATTTGGCCGCTAGCTCCTCAGCTCGGTAGAAGGCTTCTCCACCCACAAGACATTTCTAATACCCCATTAAAGAAGCATCTTGCGGTTGGTTAGAAGTGTACTGTCGGATATGTGGCACGGTTCTGCAGGAAAATGCATACTTCTGCTCCGCATGCGGCGCCAGAGTAAGGTCTCAGGAGAGAACTGTCGTTGAAGAGTTCCAAGTAGCGGGAAGAGAGCTGGTTCGCAAAGTTGAGGAGTTGATCCACGAAGGGAATATCCGAAGGATCGTAATAAAACAGAACGGCAGAGTGTTGCTTGATATTCCGCTCACAGTGGCAGTTGTGGGAGCAGTGGTGGCCCCTATACTAGCCGCTGTTGGGGCGCTAGCTGCAATTGTCGCCAATTGTACAATATCGGTGGAGAGAATTCAACAATAGCTCAGTTGCCTTGATCGCCAAGCCTAGATACTCTAGTTGCGAAGGCAACGGCCTTTCCTTGATGAACTGTCCGCATCGTTCGGGATCACGGTCCACATTAAGCAAGCCTCAAACTACAATGAGTTTTGAGTGTTTGCCAATTCTGCTGCGATCAGCTATGTCTATATCTTGCTTTGTTCGCAGGTATCCCCGAAGTCACTCCACCTCGAAGGTGATTCATTGCAGAGAGCTTCAAGACCTTCCCTTGGAAGAGTTACAAGCGTCCTTCTTGTCGTTTTGACACTCGTAGTAGTTTTCTATGGTCTCTATGTTTGGCTTGACTGGAAGATTCTAGGAACGATGTACCTGAAGAAGGCAGGAATCAACTGGTTCGAGACTGTCTTCTATCACGGCTACACATTCATCATCGCTGCCTTACTCTCCCTGATCGTTGTGAACCCTAGACCCGGCCGGAGCGACCTTTGGGAAGCCTACGGAGCTGCTCAGTCGATGCTGGGATCCATAACTGGAACTCGTGAATCCGCAGCACCGTCGACTCTCGGGCTTGGAAAAATGGGCTGGGTGTTCTGGCAGTTTCTGAAGTGGACTCTGGCCTTCTTCTATATCGTTCCAAACAATGGGTTGCCCTTCTTTGGCAATCTGACCATAGTGGCATCTATGGCCATGAGGGGTGTGGGAGATTGGAACCAGCTTCTCCGTGTTCTCCTACTCCCAGTGATGCCAGCCTCAGGATCTGAACTGATCGCTCTTATGCCGACGATTGAAGTCCAGTACCGGCTGTTCTTCTATGTGGCGTCTGCCTTGGCTGTCGTGCTCGCTGTGAGAATGTTCTTGAAGTTCATTAGAGATTTCGCAGCTCTTCGACGAGAGTCTTGGCTCCGCGACGTTCTTGTCGGCTTAGCCTTCATCGTTCTCATCGTTGTGTTTGAAGCGCCATATTGGAGGATGGATGTTAGGACGCCGTACGAGTATGCAATTGTGCTTGCGCTTTTCGTATGCTTCCTCTTTGTTGGAGTGGCCTTCCAAGTCAGCGGTGTTGGAACGACCGTGGCGCTGGTTCGTCGAAGAAGATGGATAGTGACTATGTCAGGAGCGCTCCTGCTAATGATCTTGGTGGGCAACGCTGTCATAGTGATGGGGTTCACGGTAAACTGGAACAACAATTGGACGGAGTATGAGTGGCGGCCGCTGACCCAGAAGCAGATAACGGTGACGAGGTGGGCCGCTGGAATCGACTCGATAAGATATCAACCACTCTCAGCGATTCCGACAGGGAACGTAACTAGAACGCTGTCGCTTGTCAGGCAATGGGATCAGGAAGCCGCCTATACGAAGATGAAGAATCAGATCGGCGTGAACTGGATGAGGCTGGCTGACTCCGATATAATATACTACGGCGGGCGAGAGTACTGGGTTGCCCCGGCAACGATCCTCTATCCCAGCACGGACTGGATCAGCCGACGCCTGATCTACACCCACGCCTCAAGAATAATATGCCTAGATAGCCACACGGGCGAGTTCACGCCTGCGACCCAAGTCTTCGAGGTCAAGGAGGAGCCGGAAATATACTATGGCGAAGGTTTCAAGGAAACAGTCTATGTTCAGATCAAGGGCTTCAAAGAAGTGGAAGACATATCGTTCTTGAAAGACCCTGACTACGTGTTGTCGGGTTGGGAAAGGGTCTTGTGGTTCATCTCTGAAGGGCAGCTCGGCTTCGCGTTTGCTCCTCCACAAGACGAGGTAAAGATGCTCTACAAGAGGGACATTTTGACCCGAGTTCAAGGCATGTTGATCTATGGATTGGCATTGGATGAAGATGCCTACTTGGTCAGCGACGGACGTAACGTCTATTACGCTGTGCAAGTTTTAGTCGATTACCCGGTTCAGTCAGGCTTCTCAGCGAGCAAATACTTGCGTTTCCTTGGAGTGGTTCTCGTCAATGTTGAGGACGGAACGATGCGTGGATATGTTGTGGCGAAGCCTGATGGGTTTCTCGTCGATTTCTATAGAAGATACTATTCCATGTGGGAGGCTCCCCCATCTTGGCTAATTCCCCAATTGAGATATCCGGAACAACTTCTTGGCATGCACCGCTATACAGGACAGCTTGACACCGACTTCCTGTATCATGTGGCAGATCCGTTCGTGTGGCGCGCCGGCTCGGACTTCTTTGAGAGGCCTACGGCGACTGCTGTTCACTACATCCTCGTCCAGTCCGGTGAGCAGGCACTCTTCGCCGGCATTCAACTCGTTGAATTCAAGGCGTCTCCGGGAAGAAATCTTGCCGGCTTGTATACGGCCTATGGCGGTCCGAACCTCGGAGAAATAGCGCTCTATAGAGTTGGAAACGCAACGACGGCCCAATTGATTGGACCATCAGCCGCCCTTCAAGCACTAGAAACAGATGATTATGTTCGCACTCAGCTAACCCTATTGACAAACAGGAGACTTGGCAACATCCTGCTCTATTCGATTGGAGGTAAGCTGTACTATTTCATCCCGGTATACATAGTCACTCAAGAAGCTGCCGCAGTCATCACCAAAATGGCATTCGTCGTGGCCATCGATGCTGTGACAGGCGCAAAGGTTGCAACTGGAGCAGACGCTGCTCAAGCATATTACTCGCTGGCAGGAGCTAAGCCTCCTGTCGTTACGGGATTCGAGACCAGATTGAAAAACATCAGAACCTTCCTAGAGACTAGAGGATTCACGGTCATCAATGTCACCAAGATAACTGCGAACGCGGAGATAGAGGTTGGTAGAGCAACGTATTTGGATGACGCGCAGTGGGCTCAGGCAACTCAGATCATAAACAGTTTCTTGCAGGAGTACGGGTCCAAAACCGGTGCGAGAGAACTGTACATATGGAGTATTGATTCAAGCAGCATAAGTCTCGGCGTATTGGTTCTTCAAGGCGGCATCGTCAGGCTATACTACGTGACGATTCGGCTGAGGTGACGAAGTTGAGTCAAGAAGAGTTCAATCTCTGGCTGAGATCAAGCTACAGCGGCGCCTTCTATGTGTCAGGGCACAAGTTCGAGAAGACGGAGACAGACGATGTCAGAGTCGATAACGGGCTTTTCAAGAGAGATGAAGCCGCACAGCTGTACCGAATGCTCACATCCAAGAACCCGATAACTCAGCTGAACGCTTGGCTAGCCATCCTAGAGCGTAATGGAACATTGCTCTGGCTCCTGTTGGGAGTGTCATTCATTTTGATGCTGCTTGTGATAATCAGAATCAAACGGTAAGAAGGACCTCAGGAACCAAAACTCATGTCAAACATGATCTTCCTCGCCTCAATGCTCCTAAGCTGGTCTGAAATAGCAAGAATCCTTGGGCTTAGAGAAAGAACAAGAGGAGTAGGAGACGGACGAATCGACGGCCACAGCTATACCGTCGTACAACAGGGAGACAAGATCTACATGGTTCTCCCGGACTACCCTCGAGAACGATGCGAAGAGGTTGTTCAGAAACTTCTCAGAAAGCTTAGGCCAGATGCAGAGATTCATGTTGGATCGGTGGGACGCGCCTCTAGTCACTGCAACTTCTGCCTCACACCCATTCCCTTTCCGTATCATTGTCATAGATGCGGAGGATGGTACTGTGGCGAGCATCGAATCCCTGAAAGACACAATTGCCCAGGCGAGGCAGGTCAAGTTGTGAGCCGACGCATACGACGAAAGGAAGTGAAGAAAGAAGAAGCCAAGAAGGAGAAGATCATAGCAGTTCAAGTTCCATGCGCATAGAAAGCGCAACTTGAGAAGCTAGTCCACTACAGCTGGCCGTGAGGCGGATCTGACATAGGCGATCTTTGATGTTGTCGAGATCATTGTTACCAAAGACAGAGAACTGCTTATCTGTAGCTTGTCTATCTCATTCCCTCTGTCTAGGTTCTCCGGCCTCCAGCTCCTCGATCTTTTCTACAAAATCCCCAGCTTTCTTGAAGGCTGCGTCTATAACCTCTTCATCTATGATGCCGGTGTAGAAGCAGTCCTCGCGCAGATCTCTCATCAGATCGCTGTACTCAGCTCTCAGATCCTCCCTTCCGACATCTCTAAGGAACCTTCGCCTCTCACCATGGTTGAGCGGTATCTTCCCCAGCCTCGCCTTGGCCACATCGTTGACTGCTTGTACAACTGCCAAGAAAGCCTTGTCTGCGGCATTTCGTAGGAGGAAGTTCTGATTGAGCCTTCTTCCACGCTCTAGCTCTTCAGAAGCCATCTGAAGGATTTCCCTTGCGACCTCTAAACGCTCGCCCATGGCTAGCTCGGAAAGAACTCGGATCAAAAGGACTTAAAAACGTTCGATCGTCGGCCAAATGCCTAGGCTAGAGGACCTGAAGCGAGAAGCTAGATACTGACGGAAGAAACACCAACATAGGACTAGATGTGAGATTTGGATTCCGTTGATACGTCGAGGGATATGACGGTTGAGCCACGAGAACTAGTCAATCCTAGCTACGAAGTTAGGTTTCGGCGGAAGCTCTTTGGCTACCCAGCTTCTCCTTCAACCAATTGTTATACTTGACGAAGAGCCTATGTGGGAGGGGATTCACAATCATAACCTCCCTTGCCCTTCTCGTTAGCTCTTGATCCACGCTGTATATTATCGGTGCTCTGTTCGTTTTGGCTAGGTGAATTAGATAACCGTCCCAAGACTCTATCTCATAGGCGAGGGCATATGTCAAGGCCTCCCTAGCCGAGTCCACGTCCACATCTCGGTAGAACGCTGGGGATCTCGTCTCTAACGTCTTGGACAAAGCCTTGCAGGCAGGAAGTCTATCGACACCAAGGTATTCCGTCATAATGTGGTATGCACCTATGATTGTCGAGACGGGGATTAGACACCTCTTCTTCCATACCAATACGTTCTGTAAGAACTCGAAGGCCCCGGCCCTGGCCGGGTTCTCGAAGTGGCCTATGACTATGACGCCGGTGTCGACTATTCCCTCAATAGGCCCAGCTTCTTCAGACAGTAATCCCTTGACAGCCATTTGGAGTCACCCTTGCGCAGAACAGTTCCGAAGGGCTTTGGCGCTTCCCTTGACAGGTAGTCTGAAAGCTCACGGACTCTCTTCTCTAGATCAGCGTCACGAGGTTTCAATGTTATCTCGTCTCCGCTAGCCACCACCTCTAGAATCACGCCTGCTCGAAGCCCCAACTTACTCCTAATCTCCTTTGGGATCACCACCCTACCGTATCTGTCAAGTGCCGTTGCCATACGGAACGCCAATTGGCAGAGGGGTTGCCAAGCTATATAAAGTTTCACGAGGGCAGCTGGGCTCTGTTACCTTAAGGAGAATTCAGTAAGGTCTCCTCCGCCTTACGTGTCAACGAAATAATTCGTAGAGTTTGATCAATGCCAACATTGCTTGTAGTAATTTGGCCTTAGGCACGTCTCGAAAAGTACATAGGTAGAACCTCTCAGAGCCTACTCTCGAGATAATGAGGCTAGGAACTGATTTGTATGAAAGATTTTTTGGAGGAATTCCTTATTTGCGTCGGACACTGCTCTGCCAGTGAGGGTCAGATTCGATTGGTCAAAGAGGAAGGTTTACTGAAGGCGGGGGTGTTGCTGCTCTTAGTTGTCATGGCTCGCGTGCCCTTGTCCTACGCCCAGCCGCCTGAGACGAGGAGTCATGTCTGGTCGACTCGGCAGGTCACTCTGACGGTGAAGGTCGTGTTCGTGGGCTTTGATAGCACCTCTCTGGATATGCCGTATCTGAGATTCAATGTTCCTTCTCAGAAGTTCCAGTTGTTTCTCGCTCCGAGAGTGAATACAAATGTGCTTTTCTTGTTCAACTATGAGTACGTTTTCACCGGCTCCGAGTTCAAGAGGCGGCTTGTAAACTTTCTTTCGTCAATAGCGAAAGCTGAGCGCTCTTGGAACCCATTCTTCAGCACAGAAGTGGAGAACACGTTCTACGCGGCGCAGGAGGTTGAAGATTGGTTGTATGAACATAGCTCGGCTTTCGGAGGATTTCCACTGAATGGCTACACCTTGATCCTCATGAACCTCTACGGAGATCTTCCATCAGTGACACCACAGCAATATGACCCACAAATGAAAGGGGTCAAGGCCACTCCGACACCACATTACTACAACGCCTCATTTGAGGATCCAGACCTAGGCTTGACCTCAGAGGCAAAGTTCATGACATCTTGGGGAGGGAAAGAGAGACTCTATTTCATGGACACATCCGCTGGTCCCAGCCACAAAACTTCGAATCTCCCCCTACAAGTTGAGGCTGCCGTGGAAGAAGTAGACATCCGAACGGCATTTGGATCCAGATGGCTTAGCCAGAAATTGTCTGAACTCATATCAGCTTCAGTTCACAACCTTTTTGCTTCCGACTTTGGATATCCACTGCATTTCGTACCTGCATACCTCGCAAAAGTCCTCATTATTGACGCACGTGGAAATGCTACTGCCATAGGCCATCAACAACTCGTCAGGGCAGAGATTGTGAAGAGCGAGTTGCAGTCGTTACTGCCATTCGCAACTTTGCGTGTCGATGTGAGATTCGCTCGAATACGTGAGTTCGCTGAGTTATCGAAATCTGTCATGCGATCCATGTCGAAGCTTGAGAGTCCAAGTATCGTGGATCTCAACTCCTTGTATGAATGGTTCCACACAAGCGGCCCCCAGCACATGGGCCCCGTCCTTACTACAGTTAGAGACGAGAACCAGTACGATGTACCCGTGATAGTTCTCATTTTTGATGGTAGTACTGCATTCACTACGAGTTCGCCGGAGTGGTTAGAACTAAAGAAGCCTGAAGGTTTGAAAGGGGCCTGCGGGATAGTGGCCTATGATTTGGCCGTTCTTGGCATTGACTCCAGGCAATTCTCTTACGGTGAGGATGTGCATCCAAGGCAGGGGGGTAGGGGATTTGGCCTAACCAAGATGGTGATCCAAGCAATCGCCGTCATGGTTGGACTAGTTCCACCCTTTCAGTATGACTTGCAGCATGACTTTGTCTTCTCCGTGATGGCAAGATATCCTCAGGTTCTATCGTTCAGCCAGTTCGAGAGAGATGCATTGCTCAGAGGGTTTGCGGATATGTTGCTGATGCAGGCTGAGGGTGCATTAGCCGTGGCACGGTGGATGTTCGCGAATTTTGAGAGCATTGCCAAAGCCCGTGGAGCCATCAGGATGGCTGAAGCTGAATATGTGCAGATGAGGTATTTTGAGGCCATACGCTATGCTTCCGAGGCGACCTCTCATTCCTCGAGAATCCAAGGCTCAATTACTGCATCAACATCTCTTCAAGATCTCTTACTTGTTGCGGGAGCTGGGATAGCTCTGGGCAGTGTTGGAGCTTATCTTCTCGTCAGGCGTCGGCTGCTGAAGCCGTACGCTCGTTGCCCCTATTGTGGCGTAAGGTTAGAATGGATGTCTGAATCGAGGCAATGGCTGTGCAAGAGATGCGGCACCATCGAGAGGAAGACGTGATAGCATAAAGGAAGCCATTCTGGGAGGGAGAAACCTCTGTTGGCCTACCGAAAGCTTTAATCATTGTTGGCCGAATCTCTGTTCTCGGGAACAATCCGAGGGTTTTCCCATGAAAATAGGAAAAGGAACTTTGCTGATAGCGCTATTCTTGGTCCAGACGATTGCATGTTTCAGCATCTCAAACGTTAGTGGCGTTGCTGCTCCTGCGCAGACTTGGTCGCCCTTTGGTCCTCGAGCGGACATACAGCTATGCCGAATCATCACTTCTTATGAGGCTAGGCTGGCTGCTTTCGAAGCAGATGAGATCGATGCTGTCGGAGTTAGGCCGGATGATCTCGAGAGAATTCGTAAGAACCGACCTGACGCGATCTTTGGGGAGGCTCAGGCTTGGGGATCTCAGTCAATATTCTTCAACATGCGCAATTGGCCTTTGTCGGATGTCAGAGTCAGAAAAGCTATGGCGCATCTGATTGACCGTGAAGGATACATCATGCCGGAGATTCTGAAAGGATACGGCTTGCCTCTGTACACCGTCTTAATGCCGACGCTTGGGTCTTGGTTCAATCCGAATGTGAAAACATACGAATACAGCCTGGACAAGGCAAACAAGTACCTCGATGATGCGGGCTTCAAATGGGACGCTGAGCACAAATGGAGACTAGATCCAAAGACTGGCGAAAGGCTTAGGCCCATAGGACTAATGACGTCAACCGAGGCTGCGGCGCCGGCAGCCTTTGCGATCGGGGTCTATTTCGCCAAGCAATGCGAGAAGGTCGGAATAAAGATACAGCATGAGGCGGTGGAATCGGCTGCCGTAAGAACGAGAAGAGTCAGAGATACGCTTGAATTTGACATCTATCACTGGGGCTGGACGAGCATAGGGCCGGAATCTGACTGGCCTTACCGCTTCTTCCACTCACAGTTTGATTGTGCCAAGGTTCCGGGAAGCTGGAACAGATACGGCGTGAAAGACCCCGAACTTGACAAGGTTCTCGAGGCTTTCGTGACAACTCCTGACATCGTGAAGGCCAAGGAGTATCTCTTTAAGGCGCAGGAGATGCTCCAAGAGATCCTACCTTGGGTTCCTGGCTATTCGCCTACAGGGATAACGGCTTATTCTGGCAAGCTGAAGGGTCTGATCTTCCTCAATGTTCCAGGCATGACCTACCCCGTAGGACGCGGCTGGATAAGCGACATAAACGAATACACCGCTGTATTGCCTCTTGGCGCAACAATTCGCCGGGCCTACATCGATGTCTACACGCTCAACCCGATGACATACGCTTGGGCGGACGAAGGCAGCGTGCTATCCCTACTGTATGAGCCGTTTCACGCCTCGAACCCTGCAGATGCAAGTGACTCGACTAAAGACATTCCACGTCTTCTTCAGAACATTAAGACCGAAGTAATTGATGTGCCCCCCAAAGGCAAAGCGACAAAGGCTACGTTGTACTTGGCGAAGAATATCACTTGGCATGACGGGGTTCCAGTCACCACGAAAGATGTGGACTTTTGCATCTGGAAACTAGGCAAAGAGCAGCAGCTGTACCGCTACGTGGACAAATGGATACTGGATACATACAAGACTGAGATTGTCGACGATAGCACGATGAATGTCTACGTCAACGGCTCAAGCTGGATGACCTGGCTCGACATACTAGGGCTTCGAGTGCAACCGAAGCATCTTTGGGAGAACGTCAAGAACATAAAGGCTAGTGTTCCACCTCGTGAAAAGCATCCAACCAACCCTGACCTCTCCATGCTTACGGCAAGTGGTCCATGGATTCTGAAGGAATTTGTCCCTGGAAACTACGTTCTATCAGTCTGGAATCCAAACTACTATATGAGACACCCAGATAAGGGACTGATAGTCGAGCAGATCACTGCGCCTGCCAGCATGTACGACGACGAGTCTACGCAGATATCTTTGAAAGTAACGGACTACCTTAAGAGGACTGTAGAGAACGCGACTGTCAAGGCAACGTTCCAACAGGACAGTAAGACGGCCAAGGAGATCTCGCTTTCACACAAAGGTGGAGGAACATATTCAGCGACTGTGTCAGGCCTTGAAGCAGGTTCATACAAGGTTCTTCTGAAGGCCGAGCAAGGAACAAAGTACGGGAAACTAACCAGAAGTCAAACGCTCTCGCTTACGGTGACCCCTGCTTGGCAGAAGTACGCGCCGTACTTAGGCGTCATCGCAGTCGTAGTTGTCGTCGCGGCACTTGTGTACGTCAAGAAGATAAAGACCAAGAAGTAGCGTCAATTCCCCCTTTTTTGGGCGTTTTTTATGACCGGCATGGGTCGATACCTGCTTAAGCGCGGAATCGACCGTCTGGTCCTCATACTTACCGTAGTCAGTCTACAGTTTGTTCTATTGCGCGTAGTGCCAGTCTATGTTTTGGGTTTAGACCCAACAGCTTTCCTCATCGACCCCAATTCCCCTCCTGAAGTGAAGAATGTTCTGAGGAGGCAATTTGGGATTGATGAAGCGATCTTTCCACATCAATATGCGAGATACGTTCTGAGCTTGTTCACTTTTCAGTTTGGTTACTCATTCGCCTCTGGCAAACCTGTGATTGGGGAAATAATGGATCGACTGCCGAACACAGTAGCACTAGACTCCCTATCCATGCTGTCGATATGGACGATTGCCTTGATTGCCGGATTGTATGCTGCGAGAAAGAGAGGCAGCCGTGTAGACTCAGGCATCGTTGTGCTTGCGATTTGGTCATATGTCATGCCCGCATGGCTTATGGGCCTAATAATGTTGATGGGCCTGGCTTGGGCTCCGCAAGTACTCTGGGGCATCAAGCTGTTCCCGATAAGCGGTACAACTTCACCGATGCTGCCTCTTGACCCGTGGGTTCGTCTCGTGGACTATCTGTGGCATCTGAGTCTACCGCTTATGTCGGTGGTGATCGCAGGATTTGGGTGGTTGACATACTATATGAGGAGCATGACAGTAAGCGAACTGGGACAGGACTACGTGGCCACAGCAAGGGCGAAAGGTGTGAAGGAAGCATCCATAATGCGTCGACATATTCTCAAAAGTGTTTCAGCTCCAGTCCTAACGGTACTTGCAATGCAATTGCCTGGACTCATGGCGGGAGGAGTTATCTT
>Ga0315312_1001455_pt1 | contig 18379 bp, 21 predicted proteins | sample TDP7_MG_FD_203629 | JGI IMG/M metagenome (GOLD analysis project Ga0315312, IMG submission 203629) | Freshwater sediment microbial communities from Lake Towuti, South Sulawesi, Indonesia - TDP7 | ecosystem: Environmental > Aquatic > Freshwater > Lake > Sediment | place: Indonesia: South Sulawesi... | reverse complement strand
GAGGCAATATTTCTGACAGCGATGTGTTATAAAGTAAGAATAGTCATTCCATAATCATTCTGTTCTTCATTCTGGTAACGAGGCTGAATTTGTTGTTTAGAACTGTTAGATAAAAATACAGAGGCAATTGAATGAACAAAAAGCCCGGAAGGAGATTCTCATCTGTCTGACAGACAGACGTATTGGCATGTAAAATTTGTGCAAATGTTCATAAACCTTTAAGAAAAATGAAATTTCTGCATGCTGTATTGCAGGTTCTTCCAGTGTGTGTCTCCTTGGATGTGGCAGCCGGGTAATGCATGTACGAATGCTATGTATCCGCCAGTTTGATCTTCGATTATTACTATGTCAAACTCATGCATTGTATATCCTCGACGATGAGATTCTGTAAAGGTTAATAGTTTTTTGACGACAGTGTGCCTTAATAGATTTTGTGCTGTGCGCTTAGGGGTGCAACGGTTAGAGAAGCTCAGGGAAAATAATTGAAGCAATAACATTTGAAGGTGAGAATAGGATGGTTAACATGAGAGTTAACCTTATATTTCGTGTTCGGTTAACATGGGCGTTAATTAGGGGCACTAAATAATGCGGTATATTTACACACGTGCTGCCAACGAGAACATGGACATCTGGGATGTGTCGCCGAGCTTGGTTCAAGACATCGTCTCTAAGGAGACTCGGCGAAGAAGGGGAAGGGAATACATCGTTGGCAGGGTTGTGGCTGGAAGACTTGTTACGGTGCGTTTCGCTGTTCTCAGCGAAACAGAAACGTTAATAATTAACATACACGTTACTACTAGTAAGAGGGCGATACGGCGACATCGCGCTGAAGGGGAATGAAAAACGTGGAAAAATGTTACTACGACGGAACTCCCTTAGAAAAGGGATTCGCTACTTTCAAGAGGGCAGGACGGGAAATAAGACAGGAGTGTCTGAAGTGCCCAAAATGTGGAGAGGAATACTTCACAGAAGAGCAGACTCGAGAACTCCAAGAAAAACTTAAGCAAGTTAGAGCGGAAGTCGCCTTAACTCAAGTCCCCGGCAATCTCCTTACGGTGCCGGGAAAAATCCTGAAAACTATATCTGAACGCGGCGAAATGCCTGTCTCAATGATAGTTGAAGAGGTCGTGAACGATTATGAGAACCCGAAAGTAGCGAAGGCAGCTGTAAGCAGAGCGCTGAGACAACTTGAAGCCCAAGGCTTGGTGAAGGTTGAAACGAGTAAGGATAGGCGAATCAAAATCTACAGTCTAGTATAAGGCGTTATGAAGAGCGAGTTCTCGACTACATCAGTCCAGCACTAAGTTTACAGCTGTGAAAAAGCATCTATAACGCTGGATGTGAAGAAAGATTGATGTGCCTTTTGTTTGGGTTTTTTCTTAAGATTTTAATAACAGGTGAGAAACGATATCTATGGGGCAGAAAATTGGTGCCGTGTTTTGAAGTAAGCCTATTCCTATAAACTTATATAGTACTTTTTTGGTGTTATTATTTTGGTGATACTGAATGGGTAAGCAGGCTACGGTTACCGCGAAGATTCCTGCGGAGCTTAAGGGGAGACTGGCTAGGTTAGGGGTAAACGTGAGTGGGATGATACGTGAAGCTTTGGAGCGGGAGGTTAAACGTGTGGAAAAGGAGAGGCTTAGGGAACTCGCCGAGGAGGCAGGGGAAATTCTCCAGAAGATTCCGGCTGAAGAGCTTGTTCGGGTTGTCCGTGAAGGTAGGGAGGCACGCTGACCAGTCCTCTCCTACTCTTCGATGCTAGTAGCATTTTCACACTTGTTAGAGAACTTCGGGGGAAGGCTCTGGACGTGCTTTTGGAAAGCTCCACAGCGTCTCTTGCCTATTATGAGGTTGGAAACGCCGTGTGGAGGGAGTGCTTCCTGCTCAAAAGAATCATTCCAAAAGAAGCTACAAAACTCCTAAAATCTATCTTCGCGATACTCCGGGCAATGGATGTGGCTGTGTTAGAAGATGAAGAGTTGGGGACTGCCATCCTCAACATGGCAGGCAGGCTGAATATCACGTACTACGACGCAGCCTATCTAATCGAAGCGCAGAGACTTGACAAAACCCTTGTTACAGACGACGAAACACTCACTAAGGCAGCAAAGAGTGCAGGCGTGAAAACCATAACAAGCAGAACACTCCGCCACTAACAGCCTAGATCGAGTAAAAAATAAAAACAAAGGAGTTATTTTTCATTGGGAGCGTGTGCGACCAGACTTTGAACGGTTCAAGCCAAGATTTTCACTAAAAAGGAACTGAAGATTAACTAGGTAGAGCGCGTAATCATGAATGTTGTCCGTTTTGGTTGATGCGGTATAGGAACACTAGGATTACCTATGCTTGCTTTCATAACAGCTGGTGTGGTTGTTGCATTATTTTTTGGAGGTCTCGTATGAATTATTCTACTTTTTGATATTATTACAGCCGATTAGGAATAGAAGAGCGAAACGAAAGGTATGTTTTGTGCATAAGATGTTCCAATTGTTTCATGCAACAAGGGGAAAGTGTTAATGTGGAAGATGAAGAGAGGATAGAAGTTGACGGAGGTTCTTATCCGTGGCAGTATAGGGAAACGAAAGGTATGTTTTGTGCGTAATCTCTACTTCCAAGCTTTCCATGCAATAGGAGGTTGACGGCGCCAAGATCTTCGCCCTTCAATTGTCCATGTGCTATTTGAACTTTGCTAGAGCTACTAAAGCTACCCGCTTTTGCTGACGCAAAAACAACTAACTTTGATTCGCCGTATGGAACAGATATTTCAGAGTATGATGAGCTAATAATTCCGTTACTTTCGCTCACAACGTACCATACGAAAGGCGGCACACCAGGAACCGCAGGAAAATATAACCATAACTGCGAATACTTATCCAAAGAAATCGATTTTTTGGATGGATCAAGGTTAGTTATAACTACGCCAAAAGCCACATCCACATTTTCACGCACGCTAAAACTGACATTGCCCATTGGGTAGTCCTTGAGTTTGTTAGGAGGGCTAGTTTCGTACAAGTAATGTCTGAATGTATAGAAGTCTAGTGCTATGGAGCCTATTCCTTGAGCCAGCTGCGCTATTATTACACCTTGTTCTTTCTCTAGTGGTATCGTGTTCCCTTTCGCTGTAACAAACCAAGAAGCAAAATTGTGACTTGGGTCTGCTCCAGGTATGGTTACCTTCAACCCGTTTAAGCCTACAAGATTCAAGACGTCTCCAGATTTCAGGTTCAGATTCAGGGACTTGTTGGTGTATCTTTGGTTTGACGGGTCACTGTCAAGAACCCACAGGTTTATTATTTGAACCGATACTGAACCAGCATTCTTAAGAACAACATTCACAGTGACTTCATCAGTGACTTCATTCACAGAATAGTTTCCACTCACGGCAACGACATTCTCACTACGACGGTCAGCTTCTTCCTGATTTCTCGCTTTCACCGCTTCGTTGTACATGGTATTCTGAGAAAGCGTCCACAGGAAAACGGTGGTGGATAAGAACATCATCACAAGCACCATGAAAGTTGTTCCAATAACAGACGAGAAACCTTTCGAATTAGCCATTAATTTTCTGAATCTTTTCTTATGCGATGAACGTATGGTCAAAAGTAGACCCCCTTCCAGTTACAACTCGAAGCGAATAACTAGCGCCAGTTGAAAGATTAAGTGAAGAAAGCACAAAATATCCTTCCTCTCCTCTGTCTAAATCTTTATCTGCGATTTGGGTGCCATTAAAGTGCATTAAGGTAATGCTCGAACTCACTTGAATCGGAGCGCCAGCGGCATCTTTAACGTAAACTGTTCGTACCGTCACATTGTCTATGGTTCCGCAATTCATCAAATAAACCGACAATCTTCTCCCAGTCTGGTTATAGAATACGTACTCGAACGCCAACCTCTCCTTGAGCCTAGCGATGTCAGCGTTCATGGCTTCGCTGTACTGCTCATTATAAGCGGAGGATCGATACTGCGCCCAAACAAGCACCACAAAACTAACCGCAATAACAGCACCAGTAAGAATCACATTTGAAACAACCTCGCTGACGGCACGCCTCTCATGAAGCAGCTTCCAGATCTTTCTCAAATTCATCTCTAAACACTCGTTGCCCTTCAACTTCACCAATATTGTATGGAATAAGGATTTATTAAATCTTACTAATTACTACATCGTATTTTCCTGAAACATTGCTATGTTTCCCCGCTCAGTTACAACCTTTACCATCCATTGCCCAACAGGTAAGTTTACATCAACGCGAAAGTAGGGCAAAGTCTCTCCTGAATTTATGATTACATCAATATTATGGCGCAGATGACGCGTGAAATTTATGACACACAGAGAAACCAGACGTAAAGTTAGAGGACCCTTATTCCTAAATGTGAAATGCTCCCGGACACCCAGCTTGTCAATCCGCCAAGAACATATCCAGAGGGGCTATAAGACCATGTTTCTTCGACGCAGGTAACATTGGCTATACTTATATTTTCACGCATTTTTTCCCAGTCAAGCTGGTTCATCTGATAACTCCAGAGTACCACGTTTGCAACTATAACTACTATTAAAACTAGGCTTAGCATAACCACTATTACATTACTAATTCCACGTCGATCTCGATTGATTCGCAACAGTGTCTCCGCAAACGAAAAAATGAAATTTCATCAGAGAAAAACATTGTGAAACAGAGATTATTATTCGAAATTAACAAAGAGGAGAGAGAGTGGGAAACCCCCTTTGTTAAATTCCTTAGGGAATTTTAAATATCAAGTCAACCACAGAAAACTAAACTGACCGTCATTAGAATGCAGCAAGACAAAATTACTTACTTTAAAAATTAGGAGAGTTGAGGGTTTAGCTGACGTATGCAATCTGTCTGGTTTCTGCTTGTTCTTCAATATCTCCCCAAGATAGTATCCAGTCGTTTGGATCGTTTGTCATGGGGTTTCTAGACATCTTAATACATGTGCGTCCCGCTTCTTTCGCTGTTTTATAGTTTTCCAGCAGGTTTTCCAAGAGTTGTTGGCTCCAGTTGCACACTATTGACGCTTCCTGTCCATGTTGGTTTTTTGCTATGAGGTGGAGAAAGTAATCGCCCATCAGGATTTCTTTGACCGGGCATGACTCGTCTACTTTTTGCATGATTTCGATTGTGTGCACTAGGAAGCCGTTTTCTCGTTCTCTTATTACCAGGTGGAAGCTGTTTCCAACGAATGTGTGCATGAACTTCTCCATTAACTCAAGTTTACTCATGTTTTTCCCCTTTTCAATTTTGTTAGACATCTGTAGAATTATAAGGTGTATTCTAGAAAGGTGTATATTGTAATATAAATCATATGTCGTAAGACGTAATATTTATTAGTTGGTCTCTGCCTACTATTGTATCAGAGGCGAACAAGCATGCAAGTGGAACAACCAACTTCTCTTCAAGTAGAAACGCCAACGGAAACTTCGAGGAAAGAAGAAGAAAAGATTGAACAATTAGCCAGACTTGCCCAACCTTCAGTGGTAGCAGTAGGTCTCGGCGGAGCCGGATGTAACGTAATGTCATGGGTCAAGGAAAGGGGCGTGGCGGGAGGTAAACTCGTTTCAGTCAACACTGACGCGAACCATTTAAGAATAAGCAAGGCTGACAGAAGAATTCTGATAGGTGAAAACCTCACCAGAGGACTCGGCTGCGGCGGTTACCCGGAATTAGGAGAGAAAGCCTTACACGAAAGTGCAGAGGACGTCGTCAAGGAACTATCTGAAGCGAACATAATATTCCTAGTGGCTGGACTAGGCGGAGGAACGGGAACGGGCGCTACAGCGGCTTTGGCTGAAGAACTGCGTAAAAGATTTTTGGGGTCTCCGATTCCACATTTAATCGTAGGGGTTGTTACTCTTCCCTTTGATGTTGAAACAGCTAGAATGGCTGTAGCGAAGAAGGGTTTGAGCTGCCTAAAAGAAACCTGCGACACCACTGTGGTTATAGACAATAACAGACTTGTCAAAATCGCTGGGAACCTGCCCTTTAGGGAAGCGTTAGGCGTAGCGAACACTACGATTGGAAAATTCATTAAAGGCGTAACTGAAACAATTACCACGGCGAGCCTAATTAACCTGGACTACGCGGACTTGAGAGCCATCATGCAGGGAGCTGGACTTGCATCAATAGGCGTCGGAGACGGCGTTGGAGAAGGCAGAGTAGAGCAAGCAGTTGAAAGGGCCTTAAACGGGCGGCTCCTCGACATAGAGGACGTGACAAAGGCGCGTGGTCTACTAATACACATTGCCGGCGGAGAAGACCTAACCCTTTACGAAGTTAATCACGCGGCTGAAATCGTAAAACGTTCTCTCCCTCCAAAAGCAAAGGTCATCTGGGGTGCAAGAGTGGACAAGGGGCTACAAGGCTCTGCTTCTGTCATGGCTGTCGTAACAGGCGTAGAAAGCGCATTTCTAAGACGTCGCGAAAAACGTTTAGGACCAATTAAACTGTGGTAAACCCATCTTCCCTTTTTTCTTTATTCTAAATGCGTATTTCGAGTTCATACAAGTTAAATAAGCAATCTGAAGATTTTACCTAAACAATGAAGGCGAAGACATGTCGACGAAAAACTTGTTAAAATCTAAAAAGGCGATAACACCCATATTGGCTACACTACTACTAATCGTCATAGCAGTTGCAGCCATAGTCGTGACATACGCTTGGGTAATGACATACATAAGCAGCGCAGGAACACAAGCAGGAGTAATGCTCAAAAAAGATTCGGATTTTTGCCTATGGAAGACAGGCAACGTAACCATATACATCAGAAATAAAGGAACTTCCGACGCTGAAATTGATAAAGTGTACATTAATTCCGTACCGCAAACTTCAGTTTCATATAGCCCATCAAAAATAGTCGACAAAGACGGGGGAACCATTACCATCGTAGTTAATTACAATTGGCAAGCAGACACGGAATATCACTTCCAAATTTCCCCGAAACTCGGCGAACCTTTAAGCTTTGACGAAACATCACCTTAGCATTGAACTTTGTAACACACCAGTATCCTCCCTATCACTCAACTTTTCGTTTTGAAAACTATTTCTAGTTCATCAAACAACAGAACATCTATCATAGAAGATTTGGAGGTCATTGGATGAATGAAATATTGGAAGGCGCTCGCGTCTCTCTATGTCTTTCTTTTCTCATCTATGCTTCTTGGAGCGACTATAAAACTCGTGAAGTAAGCAACATGGTTTGGATTCTATTCGCACCACTAGCTTTTACGCTAACTTTTCTTGAAATTTACATTGGCTACGAGTTTTCGCAACTGCCTTCTTACGGAATATGTTTCGGTTTAACCGCAATCTTCGCTGTAGTACTTTTCTATTCTGGAGGTTTCGGAGGCGCTGACGCAAAAGCCTTAATGTGCTTGGCGCTTGCCTTGCCATTTTATCCAGAAGACTTGTTTAAACCCTTATCAGAAGTTTCACCAATTTTACAAGCTTTTTTCCCAATAACTGTTTTCAGCAACTCTGTCTTACTAGCAGCAGCAACAGCGGTTTACATGTTTTTACGCAACATGTTTTGGCATAAAAGAACTGGCAGAAAACTCTTTGAAGAAGGCTATCAAAACGAATCTTTAGGAAGAAAAATTCTGGTCTTAATAACCGGCTACAAGGTTTCCGTTAATAAATTGAAGGAAAAATGGCATTTATACCCCCTAGAGGACACAGAAGAAAACCCTGAAAAAGGGTTTAAAAGAAAACTTGTTCTAATACCTAAAGATGAAGACAAAAACACGATAGTTGAGAGATTAACAAAAGCTGTCGAAGCTGGAAAGATTCAAGACACAGTTTGGGCAACTCCAGGCTTACCCATGCTCATCTTCATCACGGCGGGGCTAATCATAGCATTATTCTTCGGTGACATCGTCTGGACTTGCATTCGCCTCTTGCTTAGATAAAACCAAAAAATACTCTATGACAAATGAAAGCAATGCTGGGATAAAAGTTAAAGGAAGATAGGCTACTTGCAAACCGCGCTCTGGATTAGCCAACATCACAAGAACAAGCACTGGAATTATAAACCAGAAAAGGACTACGCCTAAACTTGCCTTTTTAGGAGTAAACACGTCATTCAGTATTTTCCTCAGAATCCAAGATAAACCCACAAAACCTACGACAAAAATGATGAAGCCAATGACGAGGGAAAGAAGGCTTGTTAAAACTCCTAACGCAATTAGCTCTTTAACGTCTCTAAATGATGTTAAGCCACCAATCATAAGGTATCCTGTTGAATTTGTAAGCGTCCAGAATGCAAGCCAAAAAAGTGTAAGAGCGAAATACCAAGGCGTTTTCTTTTTCACAAGCAAAAATGCTTGGGCTAGAAAAGACACAAATAAGCACACTATTATGCCGCCTGCGTAAACCCATGCCATCTGCGCAGAATTGATGTTGCCTGGTAAAGACCAGTCTATGCGAGAAAGTTCGTAAGGCCACAAAACACTGATATATACTGAGTTTATCGTTCCCCCAAATAACAAAACAAACAAGCCGTGTCCACAGATTTCATGCACAAACTCGGCAACCATTTTCACAACAAAACCTACAACAACGAACATAACTAGAAATGCTTTTCTGCCCAGCAAAGCTTCTTCTCCTACGCGTAGCTCTACCTTCGCTTTGAATATAAAATCGCGGCAATAACTAAAAGTGCCGACGCAACACCAGCCAATGGAATGGCAAAATCTCTATATGGATAATTTAAAACAGGAAGATTATCTTCCCATGGCGCCTCGTAAGAATAACAAAAGGCGCTTACAATATAAAGTATGATTGCAAGTAAAAGTAAAGAAAACTCGGTTTTAAATTTCAACAACATTCCTCGCTGAAACATGTTTGTCTAATAAAGTTAACCCTATTATTTTGGTCCATTAAAAAGCTTTATGAAAAAATGTTATCTACGTTCAGCCTCTATCTTATTTTCAGGTGAATAGGGGTTTGCTTGGTAACTTTCTCGAGGAAATGAAGTTTCTGAAAAGCGAGATTGGAGAACTTGACGTGGTTGTCATACCTGACTTTTTTCTTGATCGCCTAATAAGCCTAAACTATGATGTGAAGGATTTTTCTGAAATTCTCGGAAATGTAGCTAAACGAAAGGGCGGCAGCATAGACGGGATAGAACAAACAGAGCTTAGGGGAGGAAACGCGATAAACACAGCCTCTGCCCTAGCTGCTTTAGGTATAAAAGTCACTCCAATAGTGTGCACAAGCAAGTTTGGACTACAACTTATAAAAATTTACCTCAAACCTTGGGTGATTAACTTTTCCCGCATTAAAATCTTCGATAAGTTATCGATAACAACAGCAATAGAACTTACAACTGAAAATGGAAAAGTCAACATCATGCTAAGAGATGTTGGAGCACTAGCCAATTTTGGACCACATCACCTAAATAATGACGATTTTGAAGCAATCAGAAATGCGGATTACGTTTGTGTTTTTAATTGGGCTGGAACTAGACGCTTTGGAACAGAATTGGCTAAGAGTGTTTTTTGCCATGTAAAAACAAGTGGGAAAGGCAAAACATACTACGATACAGCAGACCCAACCCCTAACAGGGAAAAGATTCCGGAACTGGTGAAGAACGTTCTGCAAGACAAACACGTGGATATTTTAAGTGTAAATGAGAATGAAGCTATTTGTTATGCATCGCAGCTAAGCAGCAAGATAGAAGAACTAAGAAAAAGATTAAAGTTTGAAGAGTTGGCAAAAGAGTCGGCGAGAATTTTGGCATCGTATCTATCAGCAAGAGTTGACTTGCACACGACAAGCTTTTCGGCGACATTCACAAAAAAAGGCGAAACGGTTGTTCCAGCCTTCAAAGTTCCAGTCTTGAGAGCAACTGGAGCCGGCGACGCTTGGAATGCAGGAAACATTTTAGGAGACGCCTACGGACTTTCAGACGGCAGTAGACTGACATTAGCCAACGCGGTTGCATCCTATTACATCTCTAACCCGAATGGAGTTCATCCTACACGAAAACAGCTAATAAAATTCTGTGGAAAGTTGAAGCGAAAAACTGCTCTATAGCATTATCTTAGCTACGTTTCTGAACTTAATAGCTCCTCAAGCATAGAGATTGTTTTCTTAGGTTCTTGCTATAGCGTAGTCTCTCCCTAAGTTTTTCCAGAAGTTCTCTCTCGCTAATGTTTTTATTTTGCGCTTTAATTCCTTCCGCACAAATGCGAGTAACCACGTCCACCATATTTATTGATAAATTAACTTTTTCTTCTGGCCTTAGTTTTTCGAGTTTCAAGGACAGCACCAAATCCTACAAGTTATGCTTTGCATAATTATTTAAATACATTCTCTACTTTAACCATGGAGACGGACATTTGGTGAAAAGGAGTTGAAGTCAAAACTCTTTGGCACTTCTGGCGTGCGAGGCTTAGTTAATGTTGATTTAACGCCAACTTTATCCGCTAAAATAGGTTTGGCTGTCGTAACATTTTCTAAGGCGAAAAGGGTGTTTGCTGCTCGGGATACCAGAGTTTCGGGTTTAATGCTTGAGAACGCGTTGGTTTCCGGTCTTTTGGCTGGGGGAGCCGATGTTAATTGTTTGGGTGTTGTGCCCACTCCTGTTTTGGCGTATTTGACTAAGAAGCTTAAGGCTGATGCTGGCGTGATGATTACGGCTTCACATAATCCGCCTCAATACAATGGCATAAAAATTTTCGGTAGAGATAGCCTAGCCTACAGCGACGAAAACCAAGATGAAGTCGAAAAGATTATTAAAAACGGAAGTTTTAGGCTGGTGGATTGGCGGAATGTTGGTGAAGCCTTATACGTTGATGAAAGCCGTCTCTATGTTGAAATGATACTGAAAACTACGAAATTGCATAAGAAATGGCATGTGATAGTTGATCCGGGATGCGGGGCAACATATAACATTGCACCAGTGATTTTTGAAAGGCTAGGATGTAAAGTACAAGCCATAAACTCTCAGCCAGACGGGTTTTTTCCAGCTAGAAGCCCAGAACCAAACGCTGAATCTTTAAAGCCTCTAGCTAAAATTGTCAAAGAATTAGATACAGACGTGGGAATAGCCTACGACGGTGATGGTGACAGGGCGGCTTTCATTGATGAGGAAGGTAATTTTGTGGATTTTGACCGTGTTTTAGCAGCTTATGCTGCGCATGTTGTAAAGAAAAGTGGTGGCGGAATCGTGGTGACGAATGTTGAGGCGTCGATGTGTGTTGAAAAAATGGTGGAGGCACATGGTGGAAAAGTGGTAAGGACAAAGGTCGGCGATGTTTATGTTGCAGAAGCCATAAAAAGGCATAACGCTGTCTTTGGCGGGGAACCCTGCGGAGCATGGATACATCCACAATTTCATTATTGCCCAGACGGAATAGTTTCGTCTGTGATGCTTTTGAAGGCCTTAAGGGATGAAAATGAGAGTCTGTCGAAATTCATTGCTGAAACGCCACAGTATCAAATCCTTAGAGAAAACATCACTTGCAAAAACGAGATAAAATATAAGGTTGTGAAAAAAGTCGGGGAAGGCTTAAGGGCTGTTTTTTCAGCGTATAAGGAATACTCAACTGTTGACGGTGTCCGCCTAGCCCTCAGAAACGGGTGGATTTTGGTTAGAGCATCTGGCACCGAACCCCGTGTAAGGCTAACAGTGGAAGGTGAATCATTAAAAGCAGCAAAGGAAATAATGGAGAAGGGAGTGGCTCTCGTCAAAAAATTTGGTTGGTGAAAAAGAGAAATGAAGGCTGTGATTTTGGCTGCTGGAGAAGGCGTGAGACTTCAGCCAATCACATCAACAAGACCAAAACACTTGATAAAGGTTGGTGGAAAACCAATACTTGAACAGTGTTTAAACGCTGTGAAAACCTCTGGGATAGACGAAGCGTTAATAGTTATTCATTACATGGGAGATGCGATTCGCCAATATTTCGGCAATGGCAAAAAGTTTGGATTAAAAATCGAGTATGTTGAGCAAAAAGCGGTGCTTGGAACGGGTAACGCTGTAAGCATGGTTGAACCGCACATAAAAGATGATTTTCTGCTGGTTTATGGCGATTTACTGTTCTCTGCTAAGGCTGTGAAAAACGTTATCGACTTACATAAGAAAGAAAAACCAGCCGCAACCATGGCTGTTCTTCCTGTTGAAAATCCAGAAGATTATGGCGTAGTGGAACTTGAAGATGAGAAACATGTTAAGCGTATAGTTGAGAAGCCGAAACACGAGGAAGCTTCGTCAAACTTGGCTAATGCTGGCATGTATGTTTTCTCAACAGAAATATTTGATAAAATAAGGGAGACATCGGCTTCAGCGAGAGGTGAATGGGAAATAACAGACGCTATTTCACAATTGCTGAACGAGAAAAAGACGGTTTTAGCCGTTAAAGTCTCACAGAATGATTGGGTAGACATTGGAAGGCCTTGGGATTTGCTTGAGGCAAACCGTTGGGCATTGGAGAGAATGGACCACAAAGTTTGCGGACTTGTAGAAAACGGTGCCCATCTTGTTGGTCCGGTTACTGTTGCAGAGACTGCGCGCATACGTTCAGGAGCATACATTGAAGGCCCAACGTTCATAGGTGAAGAAAGTGACATAGGACCTAACTGTTATGTTCGTCCCTACACGAGCATAGGCAAAAAAGTGCGAGTAGGCAACGCTTGCGAAATAAAAAACAGCATAATCATGGATAACGTGCATATTGGACATCTGTCTTATGTTGGTGACAGCATTTTAGGCGAAAACTGCAATTTGGGCGCTGGTACAATAATGGCTAATTATCGGCTTGATGGTGGAACGATAAAGATGGTTGTGAAGGATAGGGTTGTGAATAGTGGGAGAACAAAGCTTGGGGCGGTTTTGGGTGATAATGTGAAGGCTGGGATTAATGCACTTTTTATGCCTGGTGTTAAAGTGGGAAATAATAGTCAAATTGGACCTGACGTTATTGTTTATCGTGATGTGCCAGCTGATACTGTTGTGCTGTTGAAGCAGAATGTTGAGGAGAGAAAGCTTAGTTCTTAGTTGTGTGTGCGTGCAACGGTGCTAGGCCCCTCTATTTGGAGCCAAATATGGTTGATGCGAGAGAATTATGGCTGAAGTGGTTTTGCATGGGGCATCGCTGTGCTTGTCAGTTGGCAAACCGAGAGGATGGAAGCGACAGGGAATAATGTGTAAATTCGCATTTACGAAGGCAGTAGCCCGGGATAGCTTCAAACTCTCGCGATGCGTATGTTGGGCGTCATTTTTCCTAATGGGCATATATACGAATCTCACCATCATCGTGCCTTAACCTTGTTTAAACCCTAAATATGTGTTTTCACAATTGTTAGGCGTTAGTGGAGGTTTAAAAGTTGTCTGTAGCGCAGAGAAAATTCTTCACCGAAATCATCGCCTTAGTGGATAAGACTGTTATTGTTTCAACAACAACTGAAAAAACGTATAGCGGCACATTAATCGGCATTAACCCCGACACCTTAAGCCTATGCCTAGCAGAGGCAAAGAATCAAGAAGGAAAAAATTTGCACAGGGTTTTCCTTAACGGAAACATCGTTGCCCAAATATTAAGCGTGGAAAAACCCTTCGACATAAAAGCCTTAGCAGACCGCCTCGAAAAAGTGTTTCCAACAATGGTCAGACTTTACGAGGATAAAGGGTTCATATGGGTCATGGACAAAGTTAAAGCAACAGAGAAAGGCGTAGTAGAAGGCACAGGTCCAGCTGCTGAGCGAGTGCAAAAAGTTTACGAACAGTTCATTAGCGAAATAAAGGGCTAAATAAACCAGCGGAACTGTTGTTCCTCTTTCTTCTTTTCCTCTCCAACACTTCTAACCAGACCAAAGGATTCCAAAATTTTTTGAGTTGTTTCAGCAGCAGCATCCAACTTTGACAAATCAACGGTCAAGTTCAAATGTTTGCATAAAGCTGACAAAGTATGGTGTGCAGCGTTTGCATCTGGATGTGTGCCCAGAGTTTCCACTAGGAGTGAATAGCCTCTAAACCCTCTAATTTTGCCCAAACCTATTAGAAGTCCTGCAACACCAAATACATGCCCAAACATTATCTTTGCTCCAAGGTTTAGAGCTTCATTTAATGTTTCAGGGTCCGTGGCTGCACAGTAGATTTGCGGGGTTGTTTTTACTTCTTCTATCTTAAATCCACCCAAGGTTATCACGTAACGGCAACCTAACTCTTCAGCGATGTCCAAAACGCGTCCACAAAGCTCATACTGCCCAAAAGTTGTCAAAGCCTGTGTGTTGCCATACCAGATGATTAAGTCGCGACCGCCATCGCTTCTTTTGTAATAATACAGTTCATTTATCGGAGAACTGGTGCCACCTGTTCTAGTGGTAACCGCTAAATCTTGGAAGGAAGCAGACAAAATTTCGGCGAAAAGCTTAGCTTTTAATTCATGGATTAAATGTAAAGCTGCAATGTTGGCTACGAATCCTATTCCTGGCAAACCCTCAATTAAAACAGGATTATTTAGTTTCGGCTTTTCGTAAATCTCGATTGTACAAACCATGTTTTAACTCCCTTTGTAACAGACACTAATGTAGAGAAAATTATAATATAAGTATGTTTAGCCGAAATGAACTCGCGCTTGGTCCATAATTCTTAAATAGACCCATGCCATTTTCGATGGATGGTTGGTCAGTTTGGCAAGGGGCAACAAAATTGAATCGGTTTATGTCCTACGGAAGAAACATACTAATCCTTTCCATCGTCTTCCTAGTGGGCTCCTTAGCCACTAATCTGTTCGGTCCAATATGGCCAATTTACATAAAAAGCAATCTTAAAGCAAATATGACAGAAGTAGGGTTTGTGTTCTCCGTATCGAGCGCAGTTGCCGCGACCATGCAAATTCTCAGCGGATTCTTATCCGACAAGTACGGCAGAAAACGACTACACGTATTAGGCACGTTGCTGGCTGCTTTTCCGCCATTAATGTACGCGCTGGCTACCAATTGGACGGATTTGATACCTTGGGCTATGCTGTCTGGCTTTGCATTAGGCTTGTACTTACCCATCCGATGGGCAATAGTAGCGGATGATTCATCAACTGAAAAAATGGCTTCAGCCTACGGCTGGACAAACATTTCTTGGCTTGTGGGCTCAACAGTTGCTCCTTTTATAGGCGGAGTTGCAGCGGATTTGTTAGGTATACGCTTTCCATTCTTCGCCTGTTCCATACTGATCTTAGCCATCTTCCCTCTAACACTTCTGATGAAAGAAACCAGAAGAAAACCACAGGTAAAAGCAGAAAATCGCAAAAATGTAAACGCGAATATGCATCAGGGGTATGTGTTTGCTGTGGTTCTGTTCTCGTTGATCAACATAACTCAAGGAATAGGCATAGGCGTAACTAGCCCAGTGATTTCAGTCTTCGCCTCAACGAATTTTTCAGTCGACTACACGTTTATAGGCATATTGTACGCCATCGGCTTTGGATTTGCCTCCATAGTTGTGCAAATTCCAGGGAGCAAGTGCAGTGATTTATTTGACAGAAGGAAGGTTATGTTTGTAACTTTCCTGGCTTCGGCTCCATTTTTCTTGCTGTTTACTTACTCACGGAACACATTAGAATTGATTCTCTTCATGTTCCTGTCAAATGCCATACTAAATCTTTCATGGCCTGCATTTCAGACGTTTATGATGGAATCTACACCGTCTGCGAAGTGGGGTCTCGTAAATGGGGTTTCTGCGATGACTTTCTGGATAGGGTTAATGATGGGAAACGCTCTCAGCGGTATCCTTTGGGACGGTTGGGGCACCTATGCGCCATTTTACGCTTCCGCCTTCGCTATAGGAGCATCAGCTTTACTGCCGCTTTTGTTAAAAGAGACCAGAGTTAAGAAGAAAAAGCCTTGATAGCGTCACTTTCACAATTCGTTTAAGACTTTGTGCCCTATTTCACTCGAAGGTAACAAGTTATATTTTATTATTGATTGGTTTGCTCGAAAATCCAGACAGCACGGCTGAGAATGTCTCTAATTGGCAACTGCTGGGGACAGTTTTGCTCGCATCTTTCACATCGGACGCATCTTTTGGCTTGATTTTCTGGTCTGATGTGTTCGTGATACTTTGTTTTGACTTCTTCGCTCGCCTGTTTGATGAAGAACTCGTTCATGAAGGCTATAATTTCTGGTATATCTACTCCTTCATTACATGGCATGCAATATTTGCAGTTTGTGCATCCGATGAAGCCAAGCTTCTTATATTTTCGTGCTAATTGATCGACAAATCGAAGTTCTTCTTGGCTGAGAGTGGGTGGCACGGAGCAGTTCGCAGTTTTCACGTTTTCTATTACCTGTTGCATGGTGCTCATGCCACTGAGGGCTACTGACACTTCGGGATGGTTCCAAACCCAAAGTAGAGCCAATTCCGCCGGTGTTCTCTTGATTTTTGTCCTTTTCCACAGGGATTGGACTTGTTTAGGAGGTGCGATTGCTAGTCTTCCACCAGCGACGGGTTCCATTACGACGACTGCCAGTCCTTTTGAGGCTGCGTACTTTAGTCCCTCTGTTCCTGCTTGGTGGTCAGCGTCCACATAGTTGTATTGGATTTGGCAGAGCGTCCATCCATCGTAACTCTCTATTATGTCTCTGAAAACATCGTACGTATCGTGAAAACTGAAGCCAAAATGGCTGAATTTTCCTTCATCTATTTTCTTTTCTGCCCATGAAGTTACATTTAGTTCTTTGAGTTTTTGCCATCGTTCCTTGTTTAGACCGTGTAATAAATAGAAGTCGATGTTGGTTTTTAGTCTAACTAGCTGTTCGTCTAGGTATTTGTCCATGTCTTGTTGGGAGTTGACAAGCCATGTGGGCATTTTGGTTGCCAGTTCCACTTTTTTGCGGTATCCCTCTTGCAGAACTTTTCTTACGAAGGTTTCGCTGTTTCCCCCGTGGTAAGAGTAAGCAGTGTCCAAATAGTTAACGCCGTGATCGATTGCATATCTTAGCATAATTGTTGCCAAAGGTTCGTTGATTTTTGCAGCGTCTCCGCCAATTGTGGGAAGCCTCATGGCGCCAAAGCCGAGTGCGGATGCTTTCCAGTTTAGTTTTCCGAAGGGTCTACACTTCATGGTAGTCACTTTCTGCACATGGAAATAGCGTGGTGTTACTATTATACCTATTAATCTTTTTTATATGCGTGTTTGTCTGTTCTTGTTTAAGGCTTACCGATGTGCTTCGAAGTAAAAGAAAGGGACCTGCTTGCTAGAATCGGGAAACTTGAAACCAAGAGCGGCAAAGTAGAAACTCCGCTGCTGTTTCCCGTGATAAACCCAAGCATACAGCCTATCTCTCCAAAAAACATAAAGGAAGTATTCGGCTTCGAAGCCTTAATAACCAACGCATACATTTTAAAAAAGCGCTTCCAAAACCAACTCGTAGAGAATGGGCTGCACAAGTTTTTAGATTTTGACGGCGTGGTTATGACTGATTCAGGCGCTTACCAAATCCTCGTTTACGGCGATGTAGAAATCAGTCCCGAAGAAATCGTGGAATATCAGGAACAAATAGACACGGACATAGCCACTATTCTGGACATTCCAACAGGCTGGAAAGTCTCAGAAACCTATGCAGGAAAAACAGTAGAGGAAACATTAAAACGTGCCAAACAACTCTTCACCCAAAAAACCCGCGACGACATCCTCTGGGTAGGACCAGTCCAAGGCGGCAGATACCTAAACCTCGTGGCCAAATCCGCAAAAGAAACAGGAAAACTACCATTCCAAATCCACGCATTAGGAAGCCCGACAGAAGTTATGGAACGCTACCGCTTCGATGTGCTAGTTGACATGATTATGACCGCCAAAATGAACCTACCCATCGATAGACCGCTTCACCTTTTCGGCGCTGGACATCCCTTCATGTTCGCACTGGCAATAGTACTCGGATGCGACCTTTTCGATTCTGCTGCCTACGCAATATACGCCCGACAAAACCGCTACATGACCGAAAACGGAACGCACAGGCTTAATGAACTAGACTACTTCCCATGCACATGCCCAAAATGCGCACAAACAACTCCAAAACAAGCATTAGAAATGCCACAAAAAGAAAGAGAGGTCTTCCTCGCCGAACACAATCTATATGTCTGCAACGCCGAACTGAAACGCATAAAACAAACAATAAAAGACGGCAGACTCTGGGAACACTTAGAAATGCGAGCTCACGCACATCCTGCTTTACTTCAAGCCGTAAAAAAACTGGGCAAATACGAAGAATACATAGAAAAACATAGCCCAGCAATCAAGAAAAGCGGTCTATTCTTCTTCAACTCCCTAAGCCTAATGCGACCCGAAATCGTGCACTACCGAAAAAACCTAAAGGCAAGATACACTAAACCCAAACAAGCCGAAATCCTTCTCCTCATACCG
>Ga0315312_1001454_pt1 | contig 18388 bp, 17 predicted proteins | sample TDP7_MG_FD_203629 | JGI IMG/M metagenome (GOLD analysis project Ga0315312, IMG submission 203629) | Freshwater sediment microbial communities from Lake Towuti, South Sulawesi, Indonesia - TDP7 | ecosystem: Environmental > Aquatic > Freshwater > Lake > Sediment | place: Indonesia: South Sulawesi... | reverse complement strand
AACTTGTTTTCAATCCCAAACTGTTTTGTGTATACAAGAAGTTCTTCCAGTTCAATAAGTCCTTTGCTGTTGCCGAATTCCTTTCTAATTTTTTTGATAATCTCTAAGTTTGTACCAGAAATTTTAATCAAGTCAATAATCTTATCCGATTCTATTTTTTTGTCTTCCAATTCCTTTGTTACACCTTCTATTCCAATTTTATTAACCTTATCTATCGTCCTGAAAGCTTCTGTTACTTTGTCCTTTCCAATAAATTTTTCAAATAAAGTTTGCATAAGTTTTCGGTTGTTTATCCTTATGTAGAATTTTTCGAATCTCAATTTTTCCAAGAATTCGCAAACCACTACCAAGCACTCGGCATCTGCAAGCAACGAATCAGTTCCGACTACGTCCACGTCGGCCTGCCAGAATTCGCGCCATCGCATAGCCTGCGGGTTGTCATATCTCCACACTTTATCTATCACATATCTTTTGAACGGCTTCGGTATTTGTGGGTTGGAAGCAACCATCCTAGCTAGAGGCATCGTTAAATCAAACCTCAGTCCAAGCTCTCTGTTTGACTTGTCCTTGAAGTAGTATATTTCGTCCTTTACAGCTTCACCAAGGCCGCCCTTGGCGGAAAGCAATTCAAATTTCTCGAATGCAGGGGTAACTGCAGGCACGAAACCGTATTTTTCAGCAGTCGCTCTAAACAAATCTACAAGTTTTTGAAAGTTGACAGCTTCCTTGGGCAAAAAGTCCCTAGTGCCTTTTGGCGGCTGGAATTTCATAATTTTATATTTGTTTTTTAATTTAGAAATAGCACTAAACTTTTCTTCGGTGAACTAAGTCACCCTTGGTGAACTGATTCGCCTATCATCTTTTTCGCCTGCTGAATATACTGTTGTAACAATATAAATAGTTTAAAGTGGGATAAAAATTAGGTTGTTAAAAAGATGACATTACTTTCCGTTCAATACCTATCCCTTCTACTACTGAATAGTAATTACTTTAAGTGGACAAAGTGAAAGGCGATTCCCGGATCTTATTCTAAACTTTTATTTAGTCCAATCTCCAAGGTGATTTTATGGTGACCGAAAGCACTGCGTACAATCCAGTAGCTATAGAAAAACAAATGCTGGATTTTTGGAGGAAAAATAAAATATTCGAAAAACTTGTCAAGAAGAATTCCAAGGGAAAAAGATTCTCTTTCATAGACGGTCCTATTACTGCAAACAATCCGATGGGCGTTCATCACGCATGGGGCAGAGCGTTGAAAGATTTATTCTTAAGATACAAGGCGATGCAAGGATTTCACCAGAGGTTCCAAAACGGCTTTGACTGCCAGGGTTTATGGGTTGAGGTGGAAGTTGAAAAGGATTTGGGATTCGATTCAAAGAAGGACATAGAGAATTTTGGCTTAGAGAAATTTTCCAAAGCATGCAGGGAAAGGGTGGATAAATTTTCCAAAAGGATAACTGAGCAGTCCATACGCCTAGGACAATGGATGAATTGGGACAACTCCTATTATACCTTTGATGATTACAATATCGAAGCCATATGGTTTTTCTTGAAGAAGTGCAACGAAAACAAATGGCTTTATGAAGGGACTAGGGTTATGCCTTGGTGCTACAGATGCGGCACTTCTTTGTCTCAACACGAGCAGGCAGATAGTTACACAGAACTCGTTCACCCAGGCTTGTTCCTCAAATTCAAAATCAAAAATAGAAAAAATGAATATCTGCTCGTATGGACTACGACTGCTTGGACTTTGAGCTCTAATGTAGCCGCAGCAGTCCATCCTAATTTGGATTATGTGAAAGTGAAAGGGGGTGATGGATACTTTTATTTATCTAAAGGGACTGTCAGACATGTTGGCGAGCATGAAGTTGTGGAGACTTTGAAAGGCAAAGACTTGATCGGAATAGAGTACGAGTCGCTTTATCCTGATTTTGAAGCCCAACGAGGAGTTAAACATAGGGTAGTCGGTTGGGACGGCGTCAGCGAAGAAGAGGGCACGGGCATAGTTCACATCGCCCCAGGTTGTGGAGCTGAAGACCAAGAATTGGGAAAGGAAGAAGGCCTTGTCGAAATTGCCCCACTCGATGAGTTTGGATATTTCGTCGAAGGTTTTGGCTGGCTCACAGGAAAAAATGTAAAAGAAGTTGCGCCGTTAGTGATCGAAGACTTGAAAAAAAGAGGGCTTTTGTTTAAGGTTGAGGATTATAGGCACAGCTACCCCGTTTGCTGGAGATGCAAAGAAGAATTGGTTTTCAGGCTGGTGAAAGAATGGTTCATAAAATCCGATGAGATAAGGCCGAGGATGAAAGAAGAAGCTGCAAAAGTTGTTTGGTATCCAGAGTTTGTAGGCAAGCTCATGCAGGATTGGTTGACGAACATGGGGGATTGGTGTATTTCCAGAAAAAGGTATTGGGGGCTGCCTTTGCCATTTTACAGGTGCGAGTGCGGTCATATCGAAGTGATAGGCTCTAAAAAAGAATTGAAGGAAAAGGCTGTCGACCCTAAACTGGTGGACAAATTGCCTGAATTGCACAGGCCTTGGATAGACGAGATAAAAATAAAATGTCCTAAATGCAAAGCCGCAACTGAAAGAGTGAAGGAAGTGGGAGATTGTTGGTTGGATGCAGGCATAGTGCCGTTCTCTACTCTAAAGTATTTCTCCGACAAAAAATACTGGAAGCGATGGTTCCCCGCTGAATTCATAAGCGAGATGCGTGAGCAAGTTAAACTTTGGTTTTATTCAATCCTGTTCATGAGTGTTACGCTTGAAGGCGTCACTTGTTATAAGTCAGTTCTTTCGTATGAAAAAGTAAACGATGAAAGGGGAAATCCCATGCACAAAAGCCTAGGCAATATCATATGGTTCGATGAAGCTGCGGAGAAGATGGGGGCAGACGTGATGAGGTGGTTGTACGTCAAGCAAAATCCTCAGTTTAATTTAAATTTTGGTTACACCCCAACAAAAGACGTCCATAGAATCTTGAACATTTTATACAACACTGCACAGTACGTGAAAACTTATTGCGAAGCGAACAACTACAAGCCAAAGAAAACAGTCAAAAGAGATTTAGCAAGCAGATGGGTCATCTCTAGATTAGAATCGTTAAAGAAAAATGTCACAAAAAACATGGACGAAATGAAATATCACCTTGCCTCCAAAGCCATAGAAGATTTCTTTTTGAATGACCTGTCGAGATGGTACATTCACATAATTAGGTCCGAAGTTAAACCTGGAGGATACTCTAAAAACAAGGAAATTGTTTTGAACACGCTCTACTATGTCATGCTTGAATTGTTGAAATTGCTGGCTCCGTTCTTGCCGTTCTTTGCAGAACATTGCTACCAAGAATATTATAGAAATTTTGAAAAGGTCGAAAGCATTCACCTCATGGGATGGCCAAAACCGAATGAAAAATTGATAGACGGTAAATTGGAAAATAACATGGAAATTGTTAGAAAAATAGTCGAATCCTCTTTTTCAGCCAGAGAATCTGCAAATATAAAAAGAAGGTGGCCTGTTGGTGAAATTCTCGTAGCTTCTAAAGATAACAATGTGGCTAAGGCTGTGAAAGAACTTGAAAACGTTTTGCTCAAGATGTGCAACTGCAAATGCATAAAAGTTGTAAAAGGAAAGCCAAAAGGAGAATTTTCTGAAGCTGATTTTGATTCTAGTAAAGTTTTGATAAATAAAAAGCTTGATGAAAAACTTTTGGAAGAAGCGATGATAAGAGAATTAGTAAGGGAAATACAGGATTTGAGGAAGAGGAACAAGTTCCAGGTCAAAGAGACAATTTCCCTTAGCTTGAATTCTGACGAAAAGACGAACGAGGTTTTGAAAAAATATGAAAAGGTTTTGAAAAAAGAAGTTGGTGCAAGTAAAATAGTCGTTGGCAAATTGGAAGGAAAATACAAAGGAAGCTTAGAGTTCGAAAAAACGAAAGTTAAAATTTCTTTTAATAGAAAATAGAATTATGGTTAAAATCAATTCTACAGAGTTTGGCTCCATTACTATCGATGGCAAGAAGTACAGAAGTGATGTTACAGTAAATTGGGAAGGAAAAGTTAAAGAAGTTGAAAGTGAGAGCAGACATCTAATTTCTGAAAAGGAATTTTTCGATTTAGTTTTTGAAAGGCCTGAAATAATCGTCATCGGCACAGGCGCAAGCGGCCTTATGGAAATTTCTCCAGAAGTTTTGAATTTTGCCAAAAAGAAGAAGATAGAAATTATATCCATGTTAACTTCGCAAGCTATAAAAAAGTTTAATCAGTTAGTTGAAGCTGGAAAGAAAGTTGTCGCTTACATGCATGTGACTTGTTAAAACTATCTTTTTCGTTTTTTACTCAAATGAAGAATTGCTTCAATTATTCCTTCTTGCTTAGAGAGACGATTATTTATATCATCAATTGATTTTTTAAGTGGTTCTACATTTTTTTGAACAACTTCTTCTACGTCTTTTCTTATATCTCCTCTGAATATAATGAATAACAGCGCAACCATAGCTAACGGACTTATCTCAACCACTCAGGAGATTGTATAAATCCAAACCCCTTTAAAATTATATACAACACTAGCAAAGATAGCAAAATCCAAAACAACACGCTTGTCCATCTCATAATTTTTAATTAAGTAGTATAGTATATTAAGTTTATTTACCACCGAGGGTAGTTCTAAATCTATTTGATGGATAGTTTTTGCTAAATTAATCATGGAAATAAAAAATCATTTAGTAATAGTTTGTCTTATTTGCTCGCTAGCTGGTCTAGCTTTAATCTATATCGCTGACATAAATCTGCAACCCGTGCAAGTAAAAATTGGAGAAATAAATTTTGAAATGATTGGAAAAAAAGTAACAACTACAGGCTACATAATTTATAAGCGAACTCATCCTGAAGGACATATATTTTTAACAGTTGGCTATGGTAAAGATAAGATAGAAGTTCCTCTTTTCAATGGATTTGTTTCTGGCTTGAAAGAAAATGGATTAAGCGAGGGTGATTTTCAAAAAGGAAGGAAAATTGTTGTCGAAGGATTGGTTGACGAATACAAAGGACAGTTGCAAATAGTCCCCAGGAGACCAGAAGATGTAAAATTGGTCGATTGAAATGATAGTAGAAACTTTATTGTTCATTTTTGTTGGAATTGGTATTGGGGTAGTTGCAGGCATCTGCCCTGGCCTTCACGTGAATACCACGATACCCCTTGTGCTTGCTCTTTCTATTTTTCTTGGTTTAGACCCATACCAATCGATTGTAATTATTGTTGCAATTGGAATGACTGAAATGTTTATCGATTATGTTCCATCGGTGTTTCTTGGTGCACCAGATACTGACACTGCTGTTGCAGTTTTACCGGCGCATAGATTGCTTTTCGAGGGCAGAGGCTATGAAGCAATTAAATTGACAGTCATCGGGGGGATAGGCGCTTTACTGGTCAGCTTAGCAATTATTGCCTTTGTCACACCAGTGTTCAGTTCGTTGTATGAGCTATCAAGGCCTTATATTCACTTTGTAATAATCGGTGTTGTTGTTTTCATGATTTTTTCCGAGAAGAAATTGAAGAAGATTCTTTCTGCAGCTTTGATAATTGGTTTGACTGGATTGCTTGGCATACTTACTCTTAATTCTGGTCTAGTGGCTGGAAATGAAGTTTTGTTTCCTGTGCTTACTGGTTTATTCGGTTTGAGCGGTTTGATAATTAGTTTGAGCGAAAGCTCGAAAATACCCGAACAAAAGGAAGATTCGAAATTAAACATATCCAAAAAAGAATTGATTAAATCAATTGTTCTTGCATCTTTTGCAGGAATTTTGGTTGGTTTTCTGCCTGCTGTTGGCATATCGGAAGCAGCGGTGATGATGCAATATGTCGGCGGTTCGAACACAGCACGTGGTTTTCTAGTTACAGCTTCGGGGATAAATGTGGCGAATGATTTGTTTTCTTTAATTAGTTTGTATTTAGTCGGCAACCCTCGCTCTGGCAGTTCGGTGGCAGTACAGCAAATATTGAGTGAATTAACTTTCTTCGATGTTCTGTTTTTAATCGGTTCTACACTCTTCACAGCTGGAATTGCAGCTATGCTCACGCTTTATTTAGGAAAGAAAATTCCAAAATTTCTTATAAAATTGAATTACAGAAAATTGACTTTATCGATTATAGTTTTTATCGCAGCCATGATATTTCTATTGACTGGACCTTTCGGTTTGTTGATAGGTTTCACTTCTACTGCCATCGGCTTGCTTTGTGCGCATTTAAAAATTCGTCGCTCGCACTGTATGGGCGTTCTATTAATTTCAACAATTCTTTTCTTCGCAGGACTAAATCCTTTAGTAATTTCAACGTTAAGAATTTAGTTAGAAAAGATTGATTCAAAAATTTCAGATAGAGTCGATTAGTAAGGATGTTCTGAAAAATATTTAAAGGCAGCTTGTCTTTCTTCTCCTTTTAATTCAATAATGAATAAATTTCTTAGAGTTAAATACTCTGCTTCTTTTTCTGGGGTAATGCTTTCTTCTTGAGTTAAACCTTTTTTAGTAAAATATTCTTCATGAACTATCTTTATGGTCGCAAGTTCATCATTATAAAGATTGCATATCCAAGGATATTCTTTCAAAGATTTTCCAGTCTTTCTTTTTACGTATGCTTCTAAGCCTTCCTTTTTTAATTGTTCCCACTGTTGACGTATTTTTTCTTGAATACTTTCCATGAAAATTTAATAGAAAGATAACTTTAAGTTCTTTTTGATTTTTTAGTGTGAACAGGTGTTCACGATACATACTTTTTATTATAGAAATCTTTAAGTAAAGTAAATCATAATTTTAGCGTGAACAGGTGTTCACGATGAAAGGACCGCAGAAACCGAAACTTGTACAAAAAATTTTGCAAGAGCTAAACAAACATCCAGAAGGAATTTGGATAAGAAAATTGGCAAGGGAATTAAATGCATCGATATCAACTGTCCATAAATATGTAACTACACAAGAAAGTGGCTATCCTGGAGAACAAATAGAAATAATAAAACAACTACCATCAGAATTGGGCGGCAATATAATGATAAAATTAAAAAAGAAATATTAACAGGGAGTTATATGATTTTAGACTCAGACAAGTTAAAAAAACTTTACATAGAATTTTTCAAGCAGAAAGGACACGAGGAAATTCCTAATGCTTCTCTTATTCCTGAGGCCGACCCCACAGTTCTATTTACAACAGCTGGTATGCACCCACTTATTCCTTTTCTTTTAGGTCAACCACATCCACTTGGAAAAAAATTAGTAAACAACCAGAAATGTTTGAGGACAGATGATATCGACAAGGTTGGCGATGAGTTTCACTTGACTTTTTTCGAAATGCTCGGCAATTGGTCTTTGGGCGATTACTTCAAGGAAGAAGCTATCAAGTTTAGTCTTGAATTTCTGACGGATAAGAAATGGCTTGGTTTGGATAAGGATAAGATATACATTAGTGTTTTTGCAGGCGATAAGGATGCCTCGAGAGATGAGGAAAGCGCTAGAATTTGGCGAAGCCTTGGCGTGCCGAAGGAAAAAATTTTCTATTTGCCAAAAAAAGACAATTGGTGGGGCCCTGCTGGTGCAACTGGCCCTTGCGGCCCTGATACAGAAATGTTTTGGGATTCTGGAAAAGAACCGTGTAGCAAAGATTGCAAACCGGGATGTTCTTGTGGAAAATACTTCGAGGTATGGAACGATGTTTTTATGGAATACAACAAAACTGCAGAAGGAAAATACGAGATATTAAAACAAAAGAATGTCGATACTGGTATGGGCGTTGAGAGAACCATTGCCGCGTTACAGGGAAAAAAGAGCGTTTATGAAATTGGAACTTACAAGCCAATTGTTGATAATATAAAGGAAATTGCAAAAATAAAAACATCGAATGAAAAACAAGAAAAATCCATAAGAATTATTGCAGACCATGTCAGAGCTTCTACGTTTATTCTAGCTGAAAGTATTGTCCCGAGCAATGTTGAACATGGTTACGTGTTACGCAGACTGATAAGGCGTGCCATAAGGCATGGTAAATTGATAGGTATCGAGGAAGGTTTCTTGAGCTATCTTGCAAACATAGTGATAGATATAGATGGAAAAAATTATTCAGAATTGAAAAAGAAAAAAGAATTTATTTTGAATGAATTGAAAAAGGAAGAATTAAAATTTCATAATACACTTTTAAAGGGTTTGAAAAAATTCGAAGAGATTGTCAAGCATAAAAAGAAGATTGATGGAAAAAGTGCATTCTTATTGTTCCAGAGCTTTGGATTCCCGATAGAAATGACCAAAGAACTTGCAGAAGAAGTTGGCGCTACTGTTGATGAGAAAGGATTTAAGGAAGAACTCAAAAAACATCAAGAGATATCGAGAGTCGGTGCTGAAAAGAAGTTTAAAGGGGGGCTTATTGACGCTTCCGAGCAGACAACTAAATTGCACACAGCGACACATTTACTGAATGAAGCGCTTAGAAGAGTTTTAAAGAAGAAAGATATTGTTCAAAAAGGTTCGAACATCACACCAGAAAGGTTGCGTTTCGATTTCAACTTTGATAGGAAACTTACGAAAAAAGAAATAGGAGAACTTGAAGAAATGGTTAACGAACAGATAAAAAAAAGATTAGTTGTTAAAAGAAAGAAAATGACGGTAGAAGAAGCAAAAAGGATGGGAATTCAAGCAGTATTCGAGTACAAATATGGTGAGAGGGTTTTTGTTTATTTCATAGGAGACTTTTCTGCTGAGGTATGCGGTGGGCCACATGTGAAGAACACGAAAGAACTTGGTAAATTTAAAATAATTAAAGAAGAAAGTATTGCTTCGGGTATAAGAAGGATAAAGGCGATCCTAGAATGAAAGAAAATCGCGGTGTAGGAATTCTCATAATCCGTGATGGAAAAATATTGCTTGGGCATAGATGCGAGGGGTGGGCTAATGATACTTGGACTATGCCTGGTGGTAAACTGGATAAAAATGAAAGTCCAGAAGAAGGAGCTAAGAGAGAGGTAAAAGAAGAAATTGGATTAGAGATAAATGATTTGGAATTGACCTCTGTGAATGAAGATATGATTAAAGATAAAATGTTCAAAACTTTTATTTTCAAGCCAAATGTAATTGAAGGAAAAATGCAAGCTAAAGAGCTAAAAGAAATTGACAAATGGAAATGGTTTGAACTTAATAAATTACCACGTCCGATGTATCCACCATCGCAGAAAGCAATAAGACAGTATTTAAAAGTTAACAAATGAACTTTCTTAAAGATTCTCTTCTCTTTGGCAATATCATCAATACCTCTTCAGGATCTCCTATTGCTAGATAATTTCCTTCTAAATACATTTTTCCGACTAAAGCAGAACTGATGGCATCCAACTCATGGTCTGTTTTTGCTTTTTCTACTTCTCCCTTTATTCCGTACTTTATCAAAGCTCTTCTTAATTTTTCTATCCCTTTCTGCTTCCTTGGCATACCAAGTATATCTTGAATACTTCCAGGAAAACTTTCTATAACTTTGAATTTTTTCTTTTCAAAAATTTTTTTCAGTTTTATTCCTCTTTCAGTCAACTTTCTCATCGGTCCTAAAGTAATAGGAAAGAATTTAATTCCCATCCTCGCCAATTCTCTGTCGCATACCCTTAGATGAATCTTGCTCTCTCTATCTTCTAGCGACTTCCTTCCTTTGGGCAAAGCCAGAGGTGCATCTATGCTTATCACATCGGGCTTGACTTTTACACTTTCTTCTATTATTTCTTTGTCTAGGTAAAGAACAGTAGTTTTGCTGTTTAATTTTTCGTCGAGAACACAAAAACCTGTGGGCTTAGTCTCCACACCAGCCAAGTCAATTCCCACCACTCGCATACTATATACCTCTTCTTATACAACCGACAGGTGGGTTTGTCATTAAGTTACATAAAGCATTTATAATTGCTTCTTGCGTAATGTTTTTCAAATCCTCTTGTCCGTAGCGACTTATCATCGTTAAAGAACTGCTGCCAGCTAAAATTTCCTGTAAAAATAATTGGTCGGAAAATTGATTCGTTAATCCTTCAAGCAAAGCTTTTTGATCCAGACATTCGACGCAAGTTAAATTATAAGTAAATTCAATTACGGTCTTTCCGTTGGCCAGCAGGTAGCTCTCCTGCTCTGGCGTAAGCTCGTAATCTATTATGTTGCTCTTCGGAAGCTCAATTTCTTGTTGAAGTGGTCTGAAAACTTGCAGTAAACTATAAACAACGGTCGAACCTACCATCAAAAAAATAAAAAATATCGCTAAAAATATCTGTTTTGATATTTTAAGTCTCATAAAATCATCATCGTCATCTAAACTATTTCATATATGTTTCTGTATAGAAAAAGATATTTAAGAGAGATTGCCAAGTTTAAAGTAAATTGTGTTTTGAATTGGCCTGAAACACAATATGTTGTACCTTTTAGTGGTAAAATGAAATGTCCATTCAAAATAAATTGGGATTTGGGATTTGTCGTAGGCACAATAAAGGGGGATGGGACTACCTACATATATAAAGGACGTAAAAAAAATGGGAAATGGGTAAGTGGACGCTCATACAAAATAGATTTAAAAGTTACAGATAAAGAATTCGCATCGCGGTTCAATAAATCCATAACAAAAGTTTTGAGACGAAAGAAATTGTATTCATTAATAAAAATGAAACTGGATAACAAATTAGCTAAGAAACCAAGATTCAGAGTTTGTGCATCAGATAAAAAATTTTATTTGTGGTTTAATAAGTTAGGTTATACCGGCATATATCAATTGTTGGGTGATAGAGAATTTGCTAGAGGATTTATAAGAGGAATGGTGGACTCCGAAGGAACAACCACAAAAAAATACATAAGAATTGTAAATAAAGATGAAGCATTACTATTCTTAGTAAAAGAAGCGTTGTTTTCTCATTTTAGCATAGAAGCAAAAAAGTATCTGAGAATTATTAAAAAAATTCCGATATTCATGCTAGTAATTTATAGAAAAGAGTATAGACAACGATTTTATGACAGAATTGGTACATTTAAAACTCATTGGGAGGTGAATTAACATTAAATGCCCATACTGCTCCTCAACCAACACGAAGGTTATAGACAAAAGGCTGTCAGATGACAAAAAGACCAATCGCCGACGCAGGGAATGCTTAAAATGCGGCAAAAGATTCACAACTTTCGAGAGGACAGAGGCAGTAGACCTCGTCGTTATCAAGAAAGACGGGAGAAGGGAGGCGTTCAACAAAGAAAAATTAACAAGGGGCATTATGAAAGCGTGCGAAAAGAGGCCGATTAGCTACGTGAAGATTAGAAAGACTGTCGATGAAATAGAAGCTGCTGTAAGAAAACTTGGCAAGCCGGAGGTCAAAACAAGTCTTATCGGAGATATGGTCATGGAAAAATTGAGAAATCTTGATGAAGTTGCTTATGTTCGTTTTGCTTCTTACTATAAACATTTCACCGATGTGAAATCTTTTCAAAAAGAATTGAAAAAAGTAAAAATTGTCGAAGAATCAAAAACCCCAGAAGATGTTACAGATATTTCGCTCATGGTATCTACTCCCACGCAAGGAATAGCTTCTCCATGGGATAAGGAAAGAATAACTAACGCTTTAATCAAAGAAACCGGACTTACTAAAAGAGAAGCTCATGGAATTGCGGGTTCTGTTGAGAAAAAGGTTTTTTCATCCGGAATTGACACGATTTCTGTCGGGTTGATACGTGAGTTAGTTAACAACGAATTATTTATTCGAGGATATAAGAAAAAATTGAAAAGACAAGAAATATTGGGAATGCCTGTATATAATGTAAATGAAGTAATATTCAACAAAACTCTAGAAAATAGTAACATAGCTGCTAACAATCCCGAGGCAGTAAACCTTGCCATAGCTGAAAATACTCTTAAACAGTACGCATTAAACCAAATATTCAGCAAGGACATTGCAGATGCTCACTTAAGTGGAATGTTTCATCTTCACAATCTCGGCTACTGCACAAGGGTCTATTGCTCTGCTCATAGCTTGGAATTTATTAAAAAATATGGTCTTCGTCTGCTCAACTTATCCACCGCTTCAAAACCAGCTAAACATGCTATGACTTTGACAGGACATTTAAATACATTTTTGGCGTCCATGCAAGCCTACTATGCGGGGGCTTTGGGAATTGCCTATATAAATATTTTTTATGCTCCCCTCTTAGCAGGAATGAGTTATAAACAGCTTAAACAAGAGGCGCAATATCTTATCTTCTCTTGTAGCCAAAATGCATTCTCGAGAGGAGGACAGACTTTGTTTATCGATTTTAACATCCACTTAGGCGTTCCTTCTTACCTTAAAGAAGTCCCTGCCATCGGTGCAGGTGGAATGTATATGCTAAGAAAGACCGATGGAACGATTGAATATTTGGATGATGTGCCAAGGGACAAGGAAGACAATGTAATTCAGCCGAAGAATGGAAGGATACTTACTTATGGTGACTTTGAAAAAGAAGCTCAAGATTTTGCAAGGGCTATGCTAGATGTATGGAGAGATGGAGATTCGGAGGGTAAACCATTTCCATTTCCTAAATGCGATTTGCACGTAACAAAAGAATGTTTCGAAGACCCTGTGCAGTTTGAGCTGTTAAAATATGCTTGCTTGATAGCTTCAGAAAATGGAGCTCCTTATTTTGTTTTCGATAGGGAAGAGAGCGCAACTCTATCGCAATGCTGTAGGCTGAGAACAACTATCGATGACCCGTATACTCTAAAACATCCTGAATCCATACGTTTTTGTGGTTTTCAGGTCGTTACCATAAATTTACCTCAGGCGGCGTACAGGGCTAAGGGAGATTTTGAAAGGACCATAAAAGAAGTATACAAAGCTATGGAACTTGCCATGAAAGCACATTTGCAGAAGAAAAGATTTATAGAAAGGATAATGAGCTCTTCTGGAACGCCCATGTGGCAAGCTGGCATGATCACATTTGATGGTAGGCCTTATATTGATTTAAATAAAGCAGTATACATAATTGGCTTGGTCGGCCTTAACGAGTGTGTAAAATATATAACTGGAAAGGAATTGCACGATGAGGAAACATATAAATTGGGATTGAAAATTATTTCTGCGATGTATATTAAAACTAAGGAGTTCGAGAAAAAGTATAAACTTAAAGTGGTTATGGAAGAGACGCCTGCAGAATCTTCATCGCTTAGACTTGCTAAGATCGACTTGCAAAATTACCCAGAAAGTAAAAATATAGTAAGAGGTAATACAGATAACGGCGAGGTTTACTATACGAACAGCGTACACTTTGCTCCAGATGCGCCAATCGATATAATCGAAAGGATAAACAAGCAAGGGAAGTTCAACACCCTTATAGAGTCTGGCTCAATCACACATCTTTTTATAGGCGAACAAAAACCAGATCCGGATGCCATCTTCAGCTTGGTGAAGAAAACTTTTGAAAATACTCAGAGCGTACAGATAACAATTTCTCCCGAGTTTACTATTTGTAACGATTGCCACAGGGTAAGTCGCGGTTATGGAAGGGAAACTGCTGTATCTGTTTTGGCAAAAAATGGAGGTGAAAATAACGGGGGAAAAACCTAAATGTGCTCACTGTGGAAGTGAGAATGTAGTCGGGATGAGCAGAGTTGTAGGGTACTTTTCTATAATAGACAATTGGAACCCAGGTAAAAAGGCTGAATTTAAGGACAGACAAAAAGGAAACTATAAAATTTCTGAATAGGTTAGAAAATGATAGTTAAAATTTTTTCTACAAAGGAGTGTCCAAAATGTGCTTCTGCAAAAAAATTTAAGAAACAATTAGAAAAAGAAGGAGTCGAGGTGGAATATCTTGACGTTAAAACTGTCGATGGCTTGACTGAAGCGACACTTTTTGGAATAATGGGCACTCCTTCAGTTGTTGTGGTAGACGATAGCAACAGGGAAATAAAAACATGGAGAGACGAACTTCCTACTGTAAAAGAAATAAAGGATCTTGCTGAGAAAAATGTATGATTTAATAATAATTGGTGCTGGCCCTGCTGGAATCACCGCAGCCATATATGCTGCAAGAAAAAAGATGAATTTTCTATTGGTGTCAAAAGATTTTGGCGGACAGGCTGGCTGGAGTTTTTGCGTTGACAATTATCCAGGTATTCCTAATTTGAGTGGCATCGATTTGGTAAAAAAATTTAGAAAACATTTGAAAGATTATGATGTAAAAATATTGGATGAAGAAATAAGAGGAATAAAAATAATTGAAAACGAGTTTGAAATTGTGACAAACAATGGCAGTTATGATACAAAAACTATAATAGTAGCTACTGGTAAAAACCCTAGACGTTTGAATGTTCCAGGCGAAGAAAAGTTTTTTGGCAGTGGAGTGGCATATTGCGCTGTTTGTGACTCGCCTTATTTCAAGGATAAGGATGTGGCAATAATTGGCGGTGGAAATTCTGGTTTGGATGCTGTCTTTCATTTGGAAAAATATGCCAACAAAATTTATCTGATCGAGTTGGCACAAAAACTCTCAGGGGACCCTATTTTGGTAGATTCTGTGAAAAAAATAGATAAAGTGAAAATCTTTACTGGCACAAAAGTGCTTGAAATAATTGGAGATAAATCTGTTAGCGGTATCAAAATAGAACAAAATAGAGAACAGAAGATAATGAACGTTCAGGGTGTGTTCGTTGAAATTGGACAAATACCAAATACAAAATTTGTCGAGGACTTAGTTAAACTAAATGAGCATGAAGAAATTGTTATTGACAAGAATAACATGACTAATGTACCTGGAATATTTGCGGCTGGTGATGCAACAGAAATAAAAGACAAACAAATAATAATTGCCAGCGGTGAGGGTGCAAAAGCTCTCTTGTCTGTGTGGAATTATCTGCAAAGGATGAGGTGAAACTTATAGAAGGTATTACAATTAAAGGATATTTGCACATGTCTCTTATAGACTATTCAGGGAAAATAGTATCGCTTGTATTCCTGCCCAGATGCAACTTTCGATGTCCATTCTGCTTTAACGTTGATTTGGTTAATGACAGCGATAGCTTGAAGATGGTAGAGCCAGAAGAAATATTCGAACATTTGAAGTCTCAGAAAAAATGGTTGGACGGGATCTGCATCACTGGAGGCGAGCCAACTCTGCATAAAGGATTGCCAGAATTCATAAAAGAAATTAAAAAACTTGGCTTTCTAGTAAAGCTCGACACAAACGGGACAAATCCAGAAATGCTTGAAAATTTGGTTAAAAATAAATTGGTAGATTATATAGCTATGGATATCAAGGGACCTCTAGAAAAATACCGAAAAATTACTAGAAGTGAAGTGGATGAAAAAACTATACAAAAAAGCGTTGATATCATTCGCAACAGTGGCATAGATTACGAGTTTCGCACCACAGCCGTACCAAAAATTTTAAGTAAAAAAGAAATGGAAGAAATTGGAAAATGGCTTAAAGGTTCTAAGAAATATTGTCTCCAGCAATTTAGAAGTGGGAAGACCTTGGATAAGAAATATGAAAATGAAAAGCCTTATACGCCTGATGAATTAAAAGAACTGGCAGAAATTGCAAGACCGTTTTTCGATATAGTTGAAGTAAGAGGAATATAATTTATTCTTTCTTTACTAAATTTAATTAATGGTACTTGAAAAGCTGGTAACTCTAAAAGAAGCTATAAGGAATCCTCTATGGATATTTATAATTGGTGGTGTGGTTTCCGTAACTTGTTTGGCTGTGTCCTTTCTAGTCTTCGAAACTTCCGTTGGCTTGTTCTTCACTTTTCTTGTCACGATGACTATGATGCCGTTCATGGTGAATTTGATTCACTACGAAGGAGCTAGGCAAGAAGAAATGATTAAGAAGAGAAACACTATGAACATTTTGCAGAGAAATAAAAATATTTTAAAAATTTACACGGCTTTTTTCTGCGGCATGATTCTATCGCTCTCCATTGTTTATGTCATGCTTCCTGATAAAATCGTCGAAAAAATGTTTCAAGACCAAATACAAGAAATAAATTTAATAAGGGGTGATGTAGCTTTCTCAGACACATTTTTGAAGATTGTATCTAACAACATAAGCGTGTTGATGCTCTCTTTCTTTTTCTCGTTTTTGTTTGCCGCTGGCGCGATTTTCATCTTGACTTGGAATGCTTCGATTCTTTCTACAGCAATAGGTTTGGTAGCAAAAAGCATTGGTGGTTTGAAAGGTTTGCCTATGGCCGCTTTGATGTTCTTTCCTCACGGCAGCTTGGAGATACTAGCTTATTTCATAGGCGGCATAGCAGGCGGTCTAGTTTCCGCTGTTGTAACGAGAAAAAATTCTGAATTGTTTTGGTTTGTTATCAGAGACAGCCTCCAGTTGATGGCCATATCCGGTTTGTTGCTTATCGTAGCTGGTTTGATAGAAGCGATTCAAATAGTTGCGTAATTACTCTAAATAAATTCCAGGTTTGCCATATTTTGCCTTTTCTGCTTTTTTCTGCGGATCGTATCTTTTCGGGTCGGATGCTTTAAACATCTCAACTTTTTTAAATCCAAATTGTTTTTTCACAAAATTCAACGACTCTTCAAAGTATTTCAATTCTTTATCCGTTGCAAAATAGAGATAAGCAGATTTCTTTTTTCCAGCAAGTTTTATAACATGGTTCAAATCCTCCATCGTCTTTTTGAAATTCTCTTCCAGCCCAAGTATATTTTTGTCGATTAACTTTTCTTCTGCTTCTGGCCATTTTGCAAGAGAAACAAAATTTTTATTGCCCAATTTTTCCCACAATTCCTCGCAAGCATGCGGCATGATGGGTGTTATAAGCCTAACTGCAACTGACAAGGCGTCTGCTAAAACTTTTTCATTGCAATTCCTGATTCCGTTTACCCTATCGATATACCATCTTATATCGTTTGTCAGCTCGAACAAAGCAGACTGCACAGCAGATCTGAATTTCGTATTTTCATAATTTTCCGTCACATTTTTTACGATATTTTGAATTTTACTTTGCATATAGAGGTCAATGGTTTGTTTATTCTTCCTTTTCGCCTTCTTCAAGTTCGAAACTAAATCGGTTAAAAAGTTAATTCTAGAACTGTAGCTTGTTATGCTTTCGTCTTTCCAGTCTGCGTCGTTCAAATCCTCGTTCGAGGCAACTATGTTAATTCTTACCAAGTCCGCTCCAACATTCTTAACAAGATCCCTTAGCGGTATGACATTTCCCAAACTCTTGCTCATCTTCGTGCCAGAAACGTTCACATAGCCGTTCACGCCTATAGTTCTAGGCCAGTATTTGGAATTGTCCCAGACGGCGGCATGATGGAACAAATAGAATGTCAAATGGTTTTGTACAAGGTCTTTACCGGAATTCCTCAAATCGACAGGATAGAAATATTCAAATTCATTTCTCATATATTTTATCAATTTCTTATTCAGTTTGGCTTTTTTGCTTATTTTGTCAATATTACCTTTACCGAGAAAAATATAATCGAAAACTTCATCCGTCAGTTCGTCTGCAGAAATTTTCTTTTCGTTAATAATTTTTGAAATAGTGTAGTATGCCATGTAAATTGTTGAATCACTCAAAGTCTCTATCTTCCACTCTTTGTCCCAAGGCAACGGCGTACCCAAACCAGTTTTTCTTGTACATGCTTTATCCTTTAGCCAGTCGACTGTATTTTCAAAATGTATTCGTACTTCCTCTGGATAGAACGTCATTTTTTCAATCCAGTCCTTAACTTTCTTTTTCCATTTTTCGTCAGAGAATTTCAAGAACCATTGGTTTTCTAAAATTTTCACATGGCATTTTGTAGTGCACCTGCATACAACAGGAGCCGTGCATTCCCACATCGTGTCCGCTATCCATAGCTCGATAAATTCCTTTGTTAGTTTTTCCTTGCATTCGGAAACTTTTAGGCCAGAATATTGTTGGCAATTGTCCTTGCAAACGCCGAGGTGAAATTCTTTTTTGTAGACAAGCTCTGTCACCTCATCCAGTTTTTCTTTCTCTTGCTGATTTTTTATTTGCATCTTTTCGCAAACTTCTATGGCTGGATGCTCGCCAAACTCTTCAGTTTTTATTATCGATATTGGTTTTATGCTCTTTATTTTTTCTGGGTCTAAGCTATACTTTTTCACTTCTTCAGGATTTTCTTGCAAATCTTTTAGGCCAATCCAGTCGTAAGGGGCATGGGAAGGAACGGACATTACAATACCTGTAGCTGCTTCTGGGTCGACAAAACTTGCAGGGAGAATTATTATTTTATTTTTCGTAACCGGATTTTCACAATACTTTCCAACTAATTTTTCTCCTTTAACTTTACCGATAACTTGGATCTTTTTCAATTGGTCTTTTAATTTCTGTACAGCTTGTTCGCTAAGAAGCCACACCTCACCGTCGACTTTAGTCCAA
>Ga0315312_1001453_pt1 | contig 18389 bp, 35 predicted proteins | sample TDP7_MG_FD_203629 | JGI IMG/M metagenome (GOLD analysis project Ga0315312, IMG submission 203629) | Freshwater sediment microbial communities from Lake Towuti, South Sulawesi, Indonesia - TDP7 | ecosystem: Environmental > Aquatic > Freshwater > Lake > Sediment | place: Indonesia: South Sulawesi... | reverse complement strand
CGGTCGCAGCAGCGCAGCACGCGGTGGCACGGAATCAGCGCGGCGACGCACGTCGCCGCCCAAATGATAGCGATCGTCCTCGCCATCGTCAACCCTCCTCCCTGATGGCCTCCTCCACCAGCACCAACCAAGCGGCCTCGAGCCGCTCGGAAGACCAGGACGCCGGCAGCAACGGATGCAGGAAGCCGCTGACGCGCCCGCCGCCATCGTCGGCCCAGGCGTCCAGGCCGCGCTCGTCGCGGAAGCGCCGCAGCCTGGCGACGGCCTCGGGGCCCAGGAACGCCCTGAGCCGCGCCGCGATCTCGGAATGGCTTGGCAAGTCGCCGCCCGCGGCAGGCAAGCCCCGGACGCCGGCACCCAGCCTGGCGAGCAGCGCGCCCGCGAATTCCGCCCCGGACGAAGGATCGCTCACGCGACCTCCGCGCAGGCGGCCAGGCCCGCCTCCATCTCCAAGAGCCTGGCCCGCGAAGAAGGCGCCAACGCGCCCGAAGCCAGGCGCCGGCGGACCTCGGCGAGCTCCGCGCCCAGCGGGCTCCCGGCCGGCGCATGCCGCTCGGCGGCCCCCGCCTCCCGCCGCTTCCGCCATTCCGCCGTGGCGTCCTCGGCCAGGCAGAACATGATGCCCATGGAACGGACCTCCCGCGGGAATTGGCCGGCAACCCACCTCTCCTCCAGGTACTGCCCGAACCAGTCGATCGGCACCTCCTCCGCCAGGGCTTCAGTCAGGACCCGGTAGGCCAATTCCCCCGTGGCGACCCTCCCCAGGCGATCCTCCCATTTCGGGCGCCATAGCCGCTTGAGGAGCTCGGCGCGCTGGCAGGAAGCCCCGCCGCTCGCGCAGCCAGGCCCCACGTCGCGTCGGACGGCCGCTCCTGGGGGTTGGATACCCCCCCGCTGGCTTGCGGCTCCTCCTGGACCTTCCCGCGGCAGCGGCTGTGCCGCCGCTATATGCACTCTATTTAGAGTGCCGGAAGCACTCGCTTCGGGAGGGCCACTCCCGTAAGCGGACGTCGCGTCTTCGCTGGAAGGGGGTCGGGTAGTATCATACCCGGCCCCCGGGTAGTTTTCGACCCCCCCGGGGGGTATTTTCGAACCCCCCTCTGAAGCCAGAAAGCTGGGCATTCTACGGAGATTTTCGATCCCCTGACGCCGCTCCGTCGCATGCCAGAAATTGTGGCAGTAGTAGCAGAGGCGCTGGAGATTCTCGGGGGCATCGTTCTGGCGATCGTGGTCCACATGGTGGATTTCCAGCCTCTCGGCAGCTCCGCAGGCTTCGCAAGCTGCCGGGAATTCGGAGGGCACCGGAACCGCCACCGGCTCATGCTTCCAGGCAACCGGGCAGCGAACCGCCGGCCGGCTAGGAGGCAAAAACGGATCGTAGGCATGGGCCTCGCCCGGAGAGATCCGGCGCCGCAGCAGCCGATGCCGCTCCAACTGGAGCATCAGCCGCTTCACGGTCTCGCCGCTGACCCCGAGTTCGGCGGCCAATTCGCGGCGGACGGGGCGAAGCCCACGCCGGGCATAATCGTAGAGCAGACCCCATAGGACCTTGGCGGAACCGGCGATGCCGCGGTAGGCCGCGATCTCGGCCGGCACCATGGCGAACCGGGAGATCTCGCGCCGCGAAGCGGGCCGCCGGTCGGGGGCTGGAACGGGAGGGCCGGGGGGAGCTACAATCGTCGTGGGAGCGGGGCTGGCTGCTGTCAGCATCTGGTTTTCATCTCCTTGGGGCCGCGACGCTTCTCGAGGGCGCGCGGCCCGTCAGCTTTTCGGGGCCACGGTCCCTTCTACCCCAGCCGCGCAGGGCAAGTCAACGGCCCATCATTCCCAGGCCGGACAGACCGGACGGGCGCGCTGCTTGAGGATCCTGTAGGCGGCGGAATCGACGAGGACGACGCGGACGCCGGGCCAGTAGAGAGCCATCCGCTCCAGCCTCACCCGGCTCGGATCGTCGAACCAGCCCTTGACCTCCCAGTAGTACGCCGGCTCGTCTTCCCGCTCGACCAGCTTGAAGTCGGGCACGTACCACCGATGGCCGTGGACGACGCCGGCCAGCCGCCGCTTGCGCAAGAATTCTTGCGCGGGGAAGAGATCCTTGGGACCGTCGCAACGGGGCCGAAAGCCCGGAGGCTCGGCGCAGAACCAGAAGCGTTCGGGCTCGTACTCCCAGCGGAGCAGGGCCCCGACCTCGACCATCCATTTGAGGTAGCGGGCGACGTTCGCCTCGTAGGACGAGCGGACGCTGAAGCCCAGGTCCTCCCGGAAGCCGCCCCTGTGCTCGCGCGGGCGGCCGAACGGTCTACCGGCTCGCCAGCGCAACGCCGAGATCCTCCCATTTCAGCCGCGAGCGGAAATGTTCCGGGCGGAAGACGACGACGACGCTGGGGAAGGGCGCCCGGCCCCGCCGCCGGTCGTCGAAGCTGAGCCGGCCCCGCAGGAAGCGGAGCTCGCCGAAGGGCATGACGTAGTCGTGCCACCAGGAGGTGTCCGTCCTGGACGGCAGCAGGCAGACGACGACGACGCCGGCCCGGGCCTCGCGGCAGGCGCGCTCGACCCAGGCGGCGATCCCCCGGAAAGGCGGGTTCATCCAGACGGGCCCCGGCGCCCAGGAGCTCTCGGGCAGCAGCGCCTCGCGCTCGAACCACCTCGCGCAGCAGGCCGTCTCCGCGGTCGCGCACGCGTCCAGGGCGAAGCGGAACTCGCGGTCCAGGATCTCGAAGAGCGCCCGGGGGGTCGCCCAGTCCTGCCGGAGGCTGGAGAACATCCCCGGGGTCCAGCGCCGCCAGCCGCCGGAGCTCACGCGGCCCCCCGGAGCGGCGGAGACTCGACGATCTCCCAGCAGGCGTTCTCCTCGTCGCGCCGGACGGAGAGGCGCCAGCGGCGGGGGATCTCCTCGGAGCCGACCCGCAGCCGCCCTCCGGCGCGCCGCACGAGCGCGGCCAGCAGCACGGGGAACGGGGACTCCAGCCAGGAGCCTTCGGCGGAGGAAACGTCCGCTTGAAGGCCGCATGGAAGGCCCGCCGAGACGCGGACGCCCAATTCCCGGAGGACGGCCTCGAGCTCGTCGCGCAGCTTCTCGGCGAAGTCCAGGCTCACGATCCGACGCTCGCAAAACAGCAGGACCACGGGATGCGCGGCGTCGCCGCCGCGATCGACCAACTCCCTATCCATCGGGACCTCCTCCCGGGGCGGCCCGGCGCGCCATCCAGCGCGCCATCTCGACCAGGCTGTGCTCCGCCGCGCCCCGGGCCACGGCGAGGGCGCGGCGGCCGACGGTAAGGTCGTAGTGCGGCAACCGCGGGTCGGCCTGGAACCAGGCCCGCTTCAAGCCGATCCGGGCGGCCATGGCGTGGAGCTCGCCCTCCGCATCCGCGTACATGTGGCAAGAGAGCCGGCCGCGGAAGCACCTCGGGGCGGCCGCCCCGCCCCACGCGACCAAGGGATCGACGTAGACGCTCACGGCCGCGCCTCCGCGTCAAAGCGCCGGCGCATCTCATCGTAACCGCCCCGGCCCAGGGACAGGCACGGCCTGCCGCGGAGCCAGGCGACGAAGGCGGGATAATCCCGGTCGCCGCTCCGTTCCGCGTGCCGGCGAACGGCCTCTTCCCACTCGCCTAGGCTCGGCATCTCGAACAGCGGCCCGCCGCAGTGCGGGCAGACCGGCAAATTCCCCTTGACGGCTTCGCCCGCGAAGGGCTTCAGGCCGACGTCGGCGATGCCGCCCCACCAGGTGCAGACGGCGCCGTAGACAATCCGGTCATCGGACGCCGACGTCGGCGGCCGGGTCCGCAGCATCTCCTCCAAAAGGTCGCCCAGGGTCGGCTCGGTCAATTCCGCCTCCTATAAGCCGCGAGCTCGCACATGGCGCCGCGGGCGAGCCCCACGCGATCGCCGGCGCCCGCGACCGCCAGCCAGCACTCCGTGCAGATGACGGGCGCGCCGCCGGCGGCCACGCGCTGGCCCGAGGGGGCCAGAACGACGTCGGCGCCGCATCGCCCGCAGCAGTAGCCCGCCTTCGAGCCCGGCACGCGCCGCAGCGCGTCGCCCAAGTTCCGCGCGCCGACCAGGATCTTCACGCCCGCCTCCTGGCCGGGAAGGGGATGATCTTGCCCTCGGGGTCCCACCACTCCGGGATCTCCGCGATCCCCTTCAGCCCGTCCTCGAAGCCCGCGTGCCAGGTGGAGGCCTTCCCCCATTCGTCCGGCGGGGCCTCCGGCGCCGTGCGGTACGGGCAGCGCGAGATGCCCTCGGCGCCGAAGCGCTGCGCGCAGTTGAAGCCCTCGGCGTAAACGCGGAGCTCGGCCTCCTCCTCGAGCCCGAAGACCTGGCGGGCAGGCACGTCGTGCGGCAGCAGCCCGTCCTCGCGCCGGCGCATCCTACGCACGGTCGGCCGCCTCCACCAGCGCCGCCGCCAAATCCGCGCGCCGGCTCCGCCGGCAACCGTCGCAGCAGGCCAGCAGCCGGTCGTCGCCGCGGAACCAGCCGACCTGGACGGCGACCAGGCCGGCGGGGGAAGCCCCGCAGAGCAGGCAGCGCCGGGCGCTCGACGGGCGCGGGGGGCGCCAGCCGGCGGCGCGGGGATAGCGGTAGCGCCCGGTCATCGGCCCCCGTCGTCGCGCCAGCGGCCCCGCGCGGCGAGCTCCTCCAAGATCAAACGCTGCCAATGGTCCCCGAACGGTAGCTCCGGCAGAAGATTCTCGAACGCCTCCTCGTCCGAGAAGCCCGGGCAGAAGCGGACCCATAGCTCCGCGAAGACCAGGTCGCGCGCGAGGACCGCGTCCAGAAGCTCGCCCAAGAACCCGGCCGCGGCATCGGGGAAGAACAACAGCGGAATCAGCGGCTCGGCCATCCGCACGGGGAGGACGAACTCCGAACGCGGGTCGAAGGAGGGACCGGCCCGCTCGACCATTTCCGGCGGAATCCCGACGCGCCGTTCGGCCTCCGCGAGAAGGGGATCGAGGGCGCCCGCCACGGCGCCCGCATGGGAGGCGCCCAAGGCCGCGGCCAAATCCTCCAGGAAACAGGCGCCGCAGGAGCCGAAGGCGTCGTGCGGGGCGCCGCAGCGCGGGCAGATCGGCCAGGGCCCGCTCACGACCGGCCCTCCGAAATCTGCAGGGCGACGATGACGATCACGGCGGTCGCGCCGCGGGCCCGCATGACGGCGGCAGGATCGTTCAGCAGGCGCCGGACGGTAGACAAGCTCAGCCCGGTCGCCGCCGCGAACCGCTCGGCACCCATCTCGCGGATCAGGGCCTGCGCCCGCTCGCCCAGGCGCTCGAAGTCCTTGGAGGCGATCGTCACGGGCGAAGGGCCTCCCGGAGATCCGGCGCCGCGCATCCGGCCTGTTGCGCCCAGACGGCCTCGCCCGGAGCCGGCGGTGCCGCCCGCGGCTGCCCGATGGCGAGCTCGCCGTTTTTCGGCCCCGCCAGCACGTACAGAATCAAGATCGCCGCCGCCAGAAGCCTGTCGATCGCGTCCCATCGGTCCATAGCTTAGCGCTCCTTCCCGCGCCGCGCCCAGGCGCGCAGCGCCGCCTCCAACTCCGACAGCAGGTCCGCCTGCGCATGCAGGGCGGAGGGGTCGTCGTACTCGCTCCGCATGGCGTTCGCCTCCGCGCGCCGCAGCCCGGCCAATTCCCGGCAAGCCGCCCCCGCGTCCGCCAGGCCGCGCGCGTACCAGCAGCGGGCGACGTTCCCGCCCGGCCTGCGGCCGGCGGCCCCCGCCAGGCGGACCAGCCGCGCGAGCTCCCGCGCGCCGGGGCGCAGCCAGGGGCCCTGCCCCGGCTCGGGCTCGGCGCCGCGCAGCCGGAACTCGGCCTGGCCGGGATCGAGCCGGACGCCGACGGCTTCGGGGTCCCATTCGACGACGAAGAGCTCCCGGTCGTCGTACCAGTGGTTCAGGAGCCGGTCGTCGTCGATCCTCGCGGGGCGCTCGGCGCCGGGCGCGCCAGCGCCGCAATGGAAGCCGACGTCGGCCAGCACGCGCCGCGCGAGCGGCGTCAAGGCGAGAGCCGCCATCTCGGAAGCCTCGAAAAAGCGGGGGGTTTCCAGGTCGCCGCCGCCGCGGGGCTCGCCGCCGACCGGCCAGGCCCAATGGAACACGACGACCCGATGCTCGCGCCCCCGGCGGACGATCTCGTACACGCCGGCTCGGGAGCCGACGTAGACGTCGAGGCCGGCCTCCTCGAGGACCTCCCGGCAGGCGGCCTCGCCCAAGGATTCGAAGGGGCGGACGGCGCCGCCCGGCAGCACCCAGCGGCCGCGGTACGGCGTTTTGGCCCGGCGCCCGAGCAGGACGCGGCCCTCGCCGTCGCGCACGATGGCGGCGGAACCCAGGCGGGGAAAGGCTTCAGGCATCGGCCGTCTCCGCGCAGGCGCGGCACCAATCGCACAAGCCCTCCCGCAGACGGACCCGCTCGCGCCGGCTCTTCGAAGGCTCGTAAGTCGTCGGCCGGCCGCCCCGGGCGGTTCGCCAAGCGCCATAGGAGCCGACCGCCCGCCAATCCCCGAACTCCCCGCGGTCGACGCGGGCGCCGTCGGCGACCCGGCAATTGCGGCAACGGTCAGCCATGGGTTCGCCTCCGGCCCCGGCGACCCGGCCCCGGCGGACGCTCGGCGCCGAGAAGCCGGCGGATCGCCGCCTTCCAGCACGGCAGGCAGAACCGGATCGGATCGCCCCTCGGACCTTGGATCTCGACCTCGACGGGACGGGCTTTGCAGCGCCCGCAAAGCGGCGCGGGCGCCGCCGATAGCTCAGCCATGGGAACCCCCTTCCGGCGCCTTGCGCCACTCGTAGAGCGGCACGCGGCCCCGCCACATCCCGACCTTCCGGCGCTCGACCTTGCCGAGCCGACGCAGGGCATGCAGGCTGCGGGCGGCGCCGCCGGCCGTCTGGAACGGGTCGCCGATTTCGGCCGCGACGTCGGCGGGCCTCATCCATCCCCCGCCGGCCAGGGCCGCTAAAACGCTCTCCTGCGTCTTCGTCACGCGAGAAACCTCCTCAGCCGCGCGGCCACGCGCTCCGGTTCGCGCAGAGCACATTCCCATACCACCATGACGGACCAGCCTAGCCGCCGCAGGGCAGCCTGGACGCGCCGGTCGCGCCGCCGATTCCCCTCGAATTTCGCCCGCCAATAGGCCCGCCGCGTCCGCGGCAGGATGCGGGCCCGGCAGCCGTGGGCATGCCAGAAGCAGCCGTGGACGAAGATCGCCTTGCGCCGCGCCGGAATCACGACGTCCGGGCGGCCGGGCAACCCGTCCCGACAGCAGCGGAACCGGAAGCCCATGCCCCAGAGCAGCCGGCGCACGGCTTTCTCCGGGCCGGTATCGCAGCTTCCGATCCGCGCCATGGTCTCGGACCTCGTCACGGGCGCTCCCCCTCCCAATGGATCTTGACGCAGCGGCCCGGATAGTCGGCGTCCAAACGGCCCCGCGCTTCCCGGCGCGCCAGCCGCACGGAAGTCAGCTTCCGGCCGGCCAGCAAGTCCCGGCCCCGCCTGCCGCCCTGCACGACGAACGCGGAGAGCTTGGCGGAGCCGAACGGCCGCCGGACGATCTCGACGGCCACGCTAATCAGCCCGGCCTTGATCGAGATCACCGGCCGGCCTCCTCCGCGTCGATCAGCAGGTCGATGGCCTCCGCCATGCGCGCCAGCGAGCTTCTCAGCACGTGAAGCCTGCCGTGCAGGTCGGTCGACTCCGGCATGTCCTTGAGCATCGACGCCATGACGCGATGCTCGCGCATCAGGTCCCCAAAAAGCAAGACCGCGCTCCGGCCCGGCGCGGGCGCGTCCATCTTCCTGGACGCCGGCCGCCGCCGGTCCACTTTAGTGGACGTCTTCGCCACGCCCCATCACCTCCTTCAGCCTTCTGAGATCCGCGAGCTCGGGGTGCCGCGACTCGTCGTGGCCGAACGGCCCGCCGCACTCGCTTATGGGCGCCCGCCGCTTCTCGGCGGCCATGCCCAGCACGACCCATCGGAGCCCGGCCTCGCCGAGCGGCAGGCAATCGTCGCAGACCACGGCCACGGCGCCGTCGGCCGGCGCGCCGCACGCGAGGCAGCCCCAGCCGCTCCCGGGCACGGGGGCGCGCCTATGCAGCATCAGCAGGTTGCGCGCGTCCGGCCTGTCGCGCCCGCAGGCGCAGCAGGGGCCGAGGTCCGGCCGCTCGTCGTCAGGCGCCCTGGGCACCCGCCCCCCTCTCCGCCTCCGCGACGACGAACAGGACGCCCTCGTTCGAGAGGCGGAGCTCGCAGCCCCCGCCGAAGAATATCGTGAGCAGCCCGGCGGCCCGGTCCCAATCGACGGCGCGCACCTCGGCGCCCGGCAGGAACACGGCCAGCATCTCGGCGAGCTCATTCCAGCGGGAGTCGTCCATCTTCCAGGTCCGCCGTGCGGTTCTCGAACCGGGTGAACTGGCGCAGGAAGACGAGGTTGACGGTCCCGGTCGGGCCGTTCCGCTGCTTGGCCACGATGAGCTCGGCCAGGCCACGGAGGTCCTCCCGATCCGGCTTGTAGACCTCCTCGCGGAAGACGAAGGCCACGACGTCGGCGTCCGCTTCGATGGCCCCGCTCTCCCGCAGGTCGGCGAGGATCGGGCGCCTGTCGCCGGGCCGGGTCTCCGGCCCCCGGCTCAATTGGGAGAGCAGCAGGATCGGGACTTCGAGGTCCTTCGCCATGAGCTTGAAGGAGCGGGACAGGTGGGCGACCTCCTGCTGCCGGTTCTCGAGCTTCTTGGCGCTCTGCATCAGTTGCAGGTAGTCGACGACGGCCAGGCCGAGGGCGCCCCGGGCGAGCTTGAGCCGGCGCAGCTTCGCGTGCACGTCCAGGGCCGTCGGCATGGTCGACTCATCGACGAAGAGCGGAGCCTCGCATAGCGCGTTCGCGGTCACCATCAGCCGCCGGCGCTCATCCGCGTTGACGAAGCCGCAGCGGAACTTGTGGACGTCCATCCGGGCCTGCGCGCAGAGCAGCCTCGCCAGCAGCGACTCCTTGGACATCTCCAGGGAGAAGATGGCCACGGGCTTACCCTTGCCCGCCGCGTGCGCAGCCACATTCAGGGCCAGGGCGGTCTTCCCCATCCCCGGCCGCCCGGCGACGACGACCAGGTCGCCGGGGTGCAGGCCGCCCGTCATCTCGTCGAAGCGCGCGAACCCAGTCGCCAGCCCGCCGCACTCCGGGCTGGGATTCAGAAAGCGTTGCATGCCGCCGGGGTAACCCAGGAGGATGTCCTCGGCGCTGGCCAGGCCGGAACGCCGCCCGGCGTCGCTCATGGCCAGCAGCCCGGCCTGCGCATCGCGCAGGATCTCCTCCGGGGACTCCTCGGCGAGCAGCGCGCGGTCCATCAGCTTCTGGCCGGCGAACACGATGCGCCGCAGGTCGGCCTTCTCGCGCACGATCCGGCAGTAACTCTCCAGGTTCGCTATCTGCGGCAGCCCCTCGTCGAGGCTGACCAGGTAGCCGAGCCCATCGACCGACTCCAATTGGCCCTTGCGGTGGAGCAAGTCGGCCAGCGTCACGCGGTCTATCGGCCCGGCCGCCTGCTTGAGCTCGCCCATGGCGCGGAAGATCCGGCGATGCTTGTCCAAGGCGAAGTCATCCGGCCCGAGCAGGCCGGCGACCTCGGGGAAAAGCGAATCGTCGAGGAGAATCGAACCGAGGACGAAGCGCTCGGCGTCGAGATTGGAAGGGAGGCCCTTTTCCAGGGCCAGGTCTTTGCGGTACCCTTTCTCTGTCGCCACGTGGATCGCGCGCGGGCCTCCGGGCCGCCGCCCGGCCGGGGCCCGCGCCTCCTACTCCTCTCCCTCCTCGCCCGCGCCCAGCGCGGCCAGGTCCTCGGCGCCCAGCCGCCGGATGCGCAGCCGGGAGACCGGGCGCCGGTCGGCGATCTCCTCGAGCTCGCCGGCCAGCCCCGCCCGCTTCTTGGCGCGCGCGTAGGTCTTCAGTTGTGTCGTGCGCAGGGCCAGCTTGTCAAGCGGCACGCCGTACCGGGGGGAGGCCTCCAGGCCCTCCGCGGGAGCCCCCGCCCCGTCGACGGCCGCCAGCCCCAGGATCTTCAGCGTCGGCAGGAGCGGATAGGAGGCGGCCGCGGTCAACAGGAGCTCGGCGACCCAGTCGTTGCCCAGATCGACGCTGCCGTGCTCGCCGAGCCAGGCGCGGAGCGCGGCCCGGGCCTTCTCCGCGAACAGGGAGGCGACGTAGACCCGCTGCGCCAGGATCCTCGCGTCCTCCTCGGTCTGGACCGGCAGGATGTCGGCGCCCCCCTGCCGCTCGACCTCCGCCTTCAGCGGGCAGGCGAGCGAGCAGAAGCCGCACAGCCCCGCCGCCGGGTCGACGTCCAGCCGCTCGCCGGCCTCGAACCGCCGGGCGACCTCCGCCAGGCGCGCGTGGGCCTCGAACAGCAGGTCCGCGATCCAGGGCAGGTCCTCGCGCGTGAAGCTGTCGCGCTTCGTCGCCCGGACGCGCACGAACTCCCACACGCCCTCGACCACCCGGACGTCGGAGAAATGCGCGAAGACCAGGGCGGCGTAGCTCGGGAGCTCGTAGTCGCTGACGGCCGTAGTGGACCAGCCGGACTTGTAGTCGACGATCCGGGCGACCGGCCCGTCGATCAGGAGCAGGTCGAGCGTCCCGGAGATCCGGGCGTCGGGATGGGAGGAGACCCGGCCCGGCTCGCCGCCCTCGGACTTCTCCAGGGGCCGCAGCGCGGAATCCGCCGACAGGAAGAGCTCGACGCCGACGACGCGCTCGGGGTCGACCCGGAAGCCCCCCAGGTCGTTCTCGATCAGCCGGCGGGCGTCCTCCGGGACGGCGCGCCGGGCGAGCCATTCCCGGCGCACCCACTCGGGGTCCGCCTGCCGGTCGGTCTCGACCAGCCGGCGGATGTACGCCTGGCGGTAGGCGTGGAAATGCGAGCCGACCACGGCCAGGGGCCCGGGCGCGACGTGGCGCACGGGGAGATGGGCCAGGTGGTAGTGGGCGAAATGGTGCGGGCAGCCGAGCGCCTTCACGAGGGATTTGGAGAGGCAGGAGGGCGCGGGGATCATGCCGGCACCCCCTCGCCTTCGTCGGGGCCGTCCGGCTCGTCCTCGTCGGCCTCCAGCCGATCCAGGAGGTTGGCGGCCTGATCGTCGGTCAGGTCCTCCAGCAGGTTGCAGTGGTCCGGGCTCGGGATGATGTCCGCGTCGAGCGCCATCTCCAGCAGGACCTCGTCCGCGTAGCAGCGGCGCTCCGCGATCTCGCGGAGCTTGCGAATCTGGGCGTCGGTAGCCATGGGGCCTCCTCGGTCGAGAATAGCGCGCTACTGGCCGGACGCGGCCAGGGCCTTCTCGGCCTCCTCCAGGAGCTCGGCCACGGTCCCCTTGTAGGCCCGGACGTGCTCCTCGGTCTTGGCGGCGGTGAAGCCCCGCGTCGCGCGAAGGATGAACTTCAGCCGCTGGTACTGCTCCGTGGCGAAGTCCGCCGGCGCCAGGCCGGCCGGCTTGGGGGGCTCGGGCGGGGGCGCCGGAGCCTGGCGCGCGGGAGCCAGGAGGCCGTCGGCGCCCGCCGGAGGCTTGTCCGGGGGGGGCGGCGGAGGCGCGCCTTCGGCGCCGCCGGCCGCGTCCGGCTTCGGCGGCGGCTCGGGCGGCTTGCCGGGCGGGGGCGGAGGCGGCGCCTCCGGCTTGCCGACGACGTCCGACCACTTGATGTCGCCGGCGGCCAGCGCCTTCCAGATGGCGCGCAGCTTCACGACCTCGTCGGTGGTGCAGTCCTTGAGGTCGTGGCGCAGGTGCTCCCGCAGCATGTCCTGCGTGACGCCGACGCGCCCGAAGCCCTCGACCATCTTCTGGCGCTCCGCCGGGTCGTCCTTGGCCTTGCGCGCGACCGTGGCCTCGGCCATCGCCTGGGCCTCGCGCGTGAGCCAGTCCGGGAGCAGATGGAGGAGGCATTCGCGCTCGACGCGGGCGGCCTGGTTGAAGGCCCACTCGCGCAGGTCGCGGTCGTCCATGATCGGCACCCACTCCGTGGTTTTGCCGACCTTCCGCTGGTGCCGCTTGCGAACGATGACGTCGTGTACCTCCCGGACGTTGGCCTCGAGGTCCCAGGCCCAGCAGCGGACCACCATGAGATTGGGATCGTCGTAGATGGGGTAGTGGCCGCTTTGGACGTTCCCCCAGTAGGTCCGCATCTCGCGGGCGAAATAGATCGAAAGCCCGCTCACGATGTTCGGACGCCCCGTGTCCGGGTCGACGCCGCGCTTGTAGGCGTAGACGGCGTCGTCCGCGAACGGGAACCGCTCCAACGCCTCCTTGATCCGGTCCCAGGCCCGCTCCTCGTCCCTCGGGAAGCGGTGGGCCAGGGTCACCGCGACCTCGATCTCGCGCGTGGCCAGCGCCACGCTCTGCGCCGCCGAAACCTCGACGGCCTCCGGCCCCGCCCCGGCGATGATCTCCGCCGCCGGGATCAGGGTGACTCCGACGCCGGCCGCGGCCGGCGCCGCGCCTTTTTCCAGGGGTTCCCTGGTCGGCCTTCTAGACACTTTCGTCACCTCCTCGTGGTTCGCACGCCTCCGCCGCGCGGCCTCGCGGCCGCGAAAAGATCAGCCCGCCCTCGGACGCCCCACCCGGCCGCGCCGCGGGTTCTTGCGGCAGCGGGGCAGGTGCCGCCGCAGGTCGCGGCAGCCCTTCAGCGCGCCGCAATGCGGGCACGGCCGCTTGAGCTTCGGCGGGCCGGCCCGCCTCGCGCGCAGCGCCGCGGCCAGCTTGCCGCCGGCCTTGACCACCATCCGCGCGGGGATCAGGTATCCGCAGTTCGGGCATTCCAACGCGTCGTCCATCGTAGCGCTCCTGTCAAGCCTGTAGCGCAACAATTCTCCCACGGCTCGGGGCGCCGGGCCAAGCGGGGTTCGCGCCGGGCCGGAAGACGATCCCCACGGGGCCGCTCCAGGCACGCCGCGACTTGTTGGATCTCGCCCGGGCCTTGAGCTCCGCCAGGCGCTCGCGCGAAAGAAGGATTTCGTAGGTCCCGCCGTCGGCGGCCTCCGCGAAGAGCAGGGCGGTCGTGTCCCGCCGAGGCTGGATCGCCGCGCTCGCGCGTCCTCCGCCACGACTTCCTTCCAATACCTCTTCTCGAACTCGAAGCCGAGGGAAGCCCGCGCCCTGCTCTTCGGCGCGTTCTGGTAGTGCACGAGCTCGACCCACAGGTCGTAGAGCAGCCCGAGATAGTCGCCATCGGCGGCGCCGTAGGCGGCGGCCTCCCGCTTGAAGTTGTCCCAGGTCTGCTCGCCCGCGATTTCGGCGAGCAGCCCGAGCCAGGCGCCCATGTCGAGCGTCAGCCGCCAGCGGTAGTCCTTGAGCCTCGTCTCGGCGATCTGCCGGCGCCCGATCCGGGCGCGGAACCGCCGGCGCAGGTTCCCCAGGTGCAACCGGTTCCGCGCCCGCAGGACGACCAGGTCGCGGAAGACGGCCACGGAGAAGAAGCCGTACCGGGTGAAGAGCCACATCAGCGGCCCCCTTTCGCGGCCGGCCCGAAGAGCCGGCCCTGGCGCGGCTCCGGGACCAAATGCGGGTCGGCCTCGGGAAGCCGCTCGAAGAACGCGCGCGGAGGATACTGGCCGCCGCGCCTGGCGCCGTGCAGGGCGCCCCCGCGGCGGCAACGGCAGCGCGGCAGCGCGGCCTCCTCGCAGCGCCGGGCCTGGCTGAAGGAGAGCGGCCTCACGTCAAGCTTCCTCCTTGGCGCGCGCCCGGAGCTCGCGCTCGATCCGATCGAGCGACCAGCAGAACCACGGGCCGGCCCGGCCGCGGACGTCGCGCGAAGCCCGGCCCACGCCGTCGCGGAGCACGGCGAAGGGAGCCAGGCTCTCCAGCCGCAGCAGCCGGCCGGCGCCGCAGATCGAGGCGTAGACCCGGTAGCCCTCCGTCGCGGCGACCTCCAGCCGCGCGAAGTCGGCCCGCACGGTCAGGCGGTGGAAGCGCGCCCGGGGCATCGGGCCTCCTTCCCCCGGCGCCCGCGGCGCAGGGCGTCCCGCAAGCCGGGATCGTCGGCGCCCCCGGCGAGCTCCGCCAGGCGGACGGCGAGCTCGAGGCGCTCGGCAGTCGAGAGTCGCTCGAAAGGGATGTCGTCCACCAGGATGCCCCCGCCGCGAATGCGCACGGACTGCCACGGCCGGCGCGTCATTGGACGGCCTCCTGGAGCTTGCCCGAGCCGCCGCAGGTCGGGCAGGTCTTGCCTTTGATGGTCCCGACGCCGTTGCAGGAGCCGCACACGGGGCCGGGGAAGATCCGCAACGGGCCTTCGGCGAGGCGGACCACGATGAACTGGAGATCCGGGGCGGCCTCCGCTTGGCGCTCGAACTCCTCGAAGGTGTCGCGGTCCAGGAACTCCATGTCGTCGACCCGAGTCAGGCCGAACCGCCCGGCCCGGAGTCTGGCGAGCTCCAGGGCCAGCTTGACCCGCTCGGCGGTGTTGACATGCTCCAGCGGGATGCCCTCGACGAAGATGTCCTCGCCGCGCACGCTCACGGTCTTCAGCGGATTGCGCTCGAGGAGATGATCTTGCAGCGTCTGCAGGCGGCCCACCGCCGCCGTCAGCCGGCGGGACTCCTCCTCCTCGCGCTCGGCGGCGACCTTCAGGCCCCTGACGAACTCCGCGGCCTGCTGCGCCTTGATCGTGGCCTCGACCTCGGCCTTGGCGCGCTCGACCTCGCCGGCGGCCTTCTCCCGGTCGGGCCCGGCCTCGGCGTCCTGCGCGGCGGCCTCGGCGCGGTACTCCTCGTCGCGCTTGGCGACGGCGCCGTCGTGCTCCGCCCTGGCCGCGGCGACGGCCTCCCCGTAGGCGCGGTGGGCCTCCGCGATCGCGGCGTCGCGGACGCGGCGGGCTTCCGCCTCGCGCCGGTCGAAGGCAGCCTTGAGGAAGCCCTTGTCCGCCTTCCAGTCCTTCTCGAGCTCGGCGCCGGCGGCCTGCCATCTGCGCTGGACCGCGAGTTGGGCGTGGATCGCGGCGTCCAGCGCCTGCTGCCACGAGTCCCATCCGGCCGGCGCCTTCGGGATGGTCGCGTCGACCGTCTTGATAGTAGCCCGTTTCTCGTCCGCGGCGACGTTCAGGACCCGGCGCTCCTCCTTCACGGCTTTGATCAGGGCGTCGATGGCGGCCAGGCCGTGCATGGCCGCGTACCTCTCGAGCTCCGGGGCGGCCTTCCCGGTCGCCTCGGCGAGCTCCTCGACGGTCAGGCGGAGCGGGATCGCCTCCAGCAGCCGCCTGGCCTGCTCGCGGGGCGGGGCGGACAGCCAGGCCATGGGATTGGCGGTGACCGGGTCCAGGACGTCCTCGATCCAGGACAGCGCCCCGCCCGGCACCTTGCCCTCGCGCTCATGGACGACGGCGCGGTAGACGCCCTTCTCCGTCCACGACCGCTTGAGCAGGAACCCCTCATCGACCAGCAGCACTGCCTCGCCCTTGGCGGCGCCCTGGCGCAGGAGCGTGGCATCCTCGCCCGCCTCCAGGATCGCCCCCAGCGCCTTGAGCACGGAGCTCTTGCCCGTGCGATTGGCACCCGAAATCACGGTAAGCCTCTCCCCCGGCCGGAACTCGATCTCCTGAATGCCGAGGACGTTCTCGATCTTCACCTTGGTAGCCTTCAAGTCAACCCTCCTTAACCAACGCGAGCCGGGCGGCCGCGCACTCGGCCGGCGCCGGCCGGTCGGCCGGCGGCCCGGCCCATTCGACGGGCCACTCCTCCAGGCAGGTCCAGCAGCGGTAGAACGCGCCGCCCCGCCCGTCCGGGAACGGCCTGGAGACCGCCCCGTGGAACCATTTGCACCAGCGCCTGCGGAGCCGCCGCCACATCAGCGGGCGCCCCCCACGGCGCGCCAGAAGTCGGCGTGCCGCGCCCGGTAGCGCCGCCCGCCCACGCCGAACGCGATCCAGCCGGCGTCGGCCTCGATCGCGGGGTCCAGCCGCGGGCCTTTCCCTAGGATGACCGGCGTCTCCGAGCCTTCGGCGTCGGCGAAGCAGGCCAGCCGGCGCCGTAGCGCCAGGGGCGCGTCCGCCGCGCGGGAAGCCCCGCGCCGGCGCAGCCAAGCCATCAATCCCATAGCCCGCCCTCCCCAAGCGGCATCGTCGATGTTTGCGCAACGGGCCTGTGGTGTCAAGGGGGCGGAGTAAAGTTCCGGGGACCGGGGAACGACCAAGGGATTCAGGCGAGGGCCGCGAGCTCCTCGCCGCTCGGGACGATGGGGTCCGGGCGGGCGCGCCGCAGCCGGCGCTCCTCCGCGAGGATGGCCCGGATCGCCGCCGGGGTGAAGCCGTGGACCAGGGCCAGATGCTCAGCCGGGCGCCCGCGGTCGCTGGCCTCCAGGATACAGCGGCCGTGCGTGTGGGGCTCGCCGCGAGGCAGGACGAGCTCGCAGACCGGACAGCGCCGAGAATCCGTCCCGCCCGGAAGGACCAGGAAACAGCCCCCGGCGCCCTCGCACCAGGAGGGGGCCGCGACGGTCACGACCGCGCGGACGCCCTCCTGGACCAGCAGATAATCCGCCGACACGCTCAGCGCGGCGCAAATGCGGAGCAAGGTCGAGACCTTCAGGTCCTGCGCCAGGCCGCTCTCGAGCAGGCAGACCGTCGCGGCGGACAGCCCTGCCGCATCAGCCAGATGCCCTTGGGTCAGCCCCCGCAACTCCCGGGCCAGGCGCAGCCTCCGCGGGAACACGTTTTTGAGCATGCGGGGCCTCTAGCCGACTTTAACGCCTTCGGCGGGCTTGAGGCGGGGGGGGATTCCTGAAACCCCCGCGCTCACAACGGTATAGGAGGTGGATACGATCGCTGCCATGCGCCTGCTGCGGCAGCCGGGGGACGGTCGAGGCGGCCCACACGGGACCTCGGGGGCTTGGGCAGAAGCCGTCGGATTTCCAGTGCATCCCACTCTGCCGGACGCACCACCGCTTCGGCAAGGACTCGTGGCACGCGCTGGGACCAGAAGGTTTCGGCCGCCGCTGGAAGCTCGACGTCACCGCGCTCCTCGCCAGGCTGAACGCGGCGTGGAACGCGGCCATGGACGGCGATAGCCCGCGGGCGGACTTCGCCGGAGTCCCGGAACCGCTGATCCGGGCGCACGCCTCGCGGATCGAGGCGCTGGCGGGGCGCCACGCCCACCGGCACCTGCCGGCCGCAGGGAAGGATGACCTGGCCCAGATCGGCTACGTCGCGCTGATGGAGACCTTCGTGCGCTTCCAGCCCGAACGCGGGGTCCCCTTCGCCGGCTACGCCCACCGCCGCCTGGGCGGGGCGATCATGGACGCCGTGCGGGTCGAATCGCGGCAGAGTCACGGGGACATGGCCGCGAGCGTCCCCGCCGAACGCTCCGCCGAGGAGATGATGGATCTCCGGCGGCTGGAAGCCCAGGACCGGGAGCCGCCCGAGCGCCAGCACTACCGCACGGAACTCCGCGAGCGGCTCCGCCGGGCGGTCGGGTTCCTGGAGCCGCGCGAGCGCCTGCTGGTCGGGCTGCTCTACTTCGGGCAGATGACCATGAAGGAGGCGGGGGCCAAGCTCGGGATCTCCGAGGGGCGCGTCTCGCAACTGCATAAGGACATCCTCCCGGAGCTCCGCCGCATCCTGGAAGCCATGGGCATCAGGAAGTCGTCGGACGCGGCCTTCGACTGAGCGCCTGAAGCCTCCGGCGCGCGGGGCCGATTCCCCTTACGTGAAGAAGAAGCGGCAGCCCCAGGCGCGCCGGGCGCCGGCGCCGGACCCGGGCCTGGCGTATATCGCGCCGGGAATCCGGGCGCTGGCGGTCCCCCTGTCGTCCCTGCGCGCGGACCCGCGGAACCCGCGCTCGCACGGCGAGGTGAACCTGGACCAGATCCGCTCCTCGCTCCACCGCTTCGGACAGCAGAAGCCCGTCGTCGCGCGGGCAGACGGCACGCTGGTCGCGGGCAACGGAACGCTCCAGGCGGCAGCGCAACTCGGCTGGACGCACCTGGCCGCCGTAGCCACGCCGCTCGAGGGCGCGGAAGCCTCGGCCTACGCCCTGGCAGACAACCGCTCATCGGATCTGGGCGGCTGGGACGATGCGGCGCTGGCCGGCCTCGTCGCGGAGCTCCGGGAGGAGAGGTTCCCGGTCGAAGCCCTCCTCAAGTGGCCCTGGGAGCCGGCACCGGGCGAAGCGCCGGCGCAGGCGGAAGCTGGACAACGCCGCCCGCGGGACGACGCCCAGGACAGAAAGGGCAAGCGGACGATCCGGGTCACGGAAGGGCAATACGAGACCATCTCGCGGGCCGTGGCCAAGCTGCGGATCGGGGAGGGCGACCTGGAGATCCCGGAAGGGCGGGCGCTCGAACTGATCTGCGCGGACTGGATGGCATGAATGCGCTCGAAGCCCTGGTCGCGGAGTTCGGCGCGCCCGCCGTGCTCGCGGA